>Ga0209081_1000733_pt1 | contig 19794 bp, 19 predicted proteins | sample GOMGulsemesocosm_4_FD_184636 | JGI IMG/M metagenome (GOLD analysis project Ga0209081, IMG submission 184636) | Methane-oxidizing microbial communities from mesocosms in the Gulf of Mexico - GOM15B Gulf of Mexico (SPAdes) (version 2) | ecosystem: Environmental > Aquatic > Marine > Cold seeps... | reverse complement strand
AAGTCGGTCATGTGCTCACAATTGACCAAGCAGGTGAAACGATTCGTGATGTTGTTGTAGGTAATGGAGCAATGGTGACTTTGCCTAGCGAAGAAGCTGGTACGCTGATGGTTTTCCGTGTTTTTGATCGGGTTAGTTATGCTTTGATTATGGAAGCCAAACGTGTGATGCATCGAATGGATGTTGTCCATACACCTTAGTTTTGATAGATAAGTCACTTGAGAGGGGCGATTTAGCCCCTTTTGTCGTTAATGAAAAGCTAAAATATTGGCTAGCCTTGTGGCGAGTAAAAGGTGTTGGGGTAAAAACATTTTTTTCTTTGTTAGAATGCTTTGATGACCCTAAGTCTATTTTTTCAACGTCGTTAGCGGGGCTTAAAGAAGCAGGTTTATCCAGTGCTTGTGCTACTCAAATAAAGAATTTTGACTGGTCTATTGTCCAGCAAGATTTAGATTGGGCAAGTGAAGAGAGCTGTCACATTATGTGTTTTAGTGACGATGACTACCCGGTGTTATTGAAAGAAATTCCTGATCCTCCGCCTGTTTTATTTATTCGAGGCGATCGTTCACTTTTATCATCGTTACAAATAGCAATGGTCGGTGCGCGCAATCCAAGTCCAGTAGGGTTGGCGATAGCGTCGTCGTTTTCGAAAAATTTAGCAGAATTTGGTCTTACTATCACCAGTGGTTTAGCGTTAGGTATTGATCAAGCCGCTCACCAAGGTGCTTTATCTGTGGCGTCAGGGAAAACAATAGCGGTAGCGGCAACAGGGCTTGACCGTGTTTACCCGGCTCGGCATAGAGAGTTAGCTGGGGAGATTGTGAAAATAGGTGCTTTAGTATCTGAGTTTCCTATCGGAACAAAGCCTCAGCCTGGCTATTTTCCACGACGCAATCGGATTATTAGCGGTTTAAGTTTAGGCGTGTTAGTCGTTGAGGCAGCAATAAAGAGTGGTTCGTTAGTGACAGCGAAGCACGCGATGGAACAGGGGCGAGACGTTTTTGCTATTCCCAGTTCAATTCATAATCCCTTGGCAAAAGGCTGCCACCATTTGATAAAACAAGGCGCTAAATTAGTTGAAACCGCAGATGATATTTTGCAAGAATTAGGAAATCTATCTCAGATATTGGTAGCAGATCCATCTAATGAGGTGGTTTCAAATACAGATAATGGTGAAAATTCTTTAGCGATTGAATATGATGAGCTGTTACAAGAAATGTCCTTTGAGCCGGCATCAATTGATAGCTTAGTTGCTCAAAGTAAATTTACAGCAGAAGAAATTTCGTCTATGTTACTAGTATTAGAGCTACAAGGTTTTGTATCATCTGCAGTTGGCGGTACTTTTTATCGCTGTAAAAACTAAATAAGTTTTTATTGAATGTATAGGAAGAAATGAAAGAAACAATTTTTGATGTTCTAGTTTATTTATTTGAGAACTATATCGATGCGGGTGATGAGCCGGCGATTGAAACAGGTGACCTGAAAACTGAATTGCTTGAAGCAGGCTTCACTGGCAGCTATGTTGACCGTGCCTTTGATTGGATGGATGAGTTAAGCAGCATGCCGTCTGAGGTGGTAGATAGTTACACAGAGCAAAAATCAGTCAGGATTTATTCGCCAGAAGAGCGACAGCGTTTTGATATCGATGCGCAAGGCTTTTTAATGTTTTTAGAGCAGGCAGGTATTGTTGATAAAATGCGTAGGGAATTAATTATTGACCGAGCGATGGCGCTAGGCGATACGATAATCAGTGTTGAACATATTAAATGGGTGACATTAATTGTATTATTCAGCCAGTCAGGTATGGAGACGAATTTCTCCCAGATGGAAGAGCTAGTTTATGGCGACATTCCCTTTTTATTGCATTAAAGAAAAATGAAAAATTTAGTTATTGTAGAATCGCCAGCAAAGGCGAAAACGATCGAGAAATATCTCGGCAAAGACTTTCATGTGCTTGCGTCTTATGGACACGTAAGAGACTTAATACCTAAAAATGGTGCGGTCGATACTGAGCATAATTTTGAAATGAAATATGCCTTGGTTGAAAGAAACCAGCGGCATGTTCAGGCTATCGTTGCGGCAATGAAAAAATCCGACGCACTGTATCTCGCGACTGACCCTGATAGAGAAGGTGAAGCGATTTCTTGGCATGTCTCCGAGCTACTAAAAGATAAAAAGTTACTGAAAAACAAGCCAGTTTATAGGGTTGTTTTTCATGAAATTACTAAAAACGCTATTCAGCAAGCAATAAAAGAGCCTCGTGAGTTATCCATGGATATGGTTGACGCGCAACAAGCACGTCGTGCTCTAGATTATTTGGTTGGCTTCAATCTGTCGCCTTTATTGTGGAAAAAAATACGTAGAGGGCTTTCTGCGGGTCGAGTGCAAAGCCCCGCTTTGCGTTTAATCGTAGAAAGGGAACTTGCCATTGAAGCGTTTAAAACACGTGAATATTGGAGTATTGAAGCTGATGTTAGTGCCGATAAAAAACCATTTAAGGCAAAGTTAACCCATTTTGATGGTGAAAAGCTTAGCCAGTTCAGTGTAGAAGATGGAGATACGGCTGGCAAAATGAAAGACACCTTAAACAGTGTCGCTGCAGGTCAATTACTGGTTAAAAAGCTAGAAAAGAAACAACGTAAAAGAAACCCATCACCACCGTTTACTACCTCAACATTGCAGCAAGAAGCGGCAAGAAAGCTAGGCTTTACCACCAAAAAAACCATGCAAATTGCCCAGCAATTGTATGAAGGGGTAACTATTGGGTCAGAAACAGAAGGTTTAATCACCTATATGAGAACTGACTCGGTTAATTTGGCAGATGAGGCGATTAGTGAAATTCGTGATGTTATTAGCAAACGCTATGGTGCCGAAAATGTACCGAAAGAACCACGTGCCTTTAAGACAAAGTCTAAAAATGCGCAGGAAGCTCATGAAGCGGTTCGACCAAGTTCATCAGCACGTATACCCGAAGAGATTCGTGGTTCCTTATCGGGCGATCAGTACAAACTTTATTTGCTAATCTGGAAGCGAGCTGTGGCTTGCCAAATGACCCAAGCGGTTATCGACCAAGTGAGTGCAGACCTAACATGTGGCGAGAATCACGTTTTTCGTGCAACGGGGTCTACGGTTAAAAAGCCTGGGTTTATGGCTGTTTATCTTGAAGGCAAAGATGACAGTAAAGAAAGTGATGATAAAGAAAAATTACTGCCTGCAATGAAAGAAGGCGAGTTGATTAGTCTGCATCAAGTTATTCCAAGCCAGCATTTTACTGATCCGCCACCACGATATAGTGAGGCGAGCCTAGTTAAGGCGCTTGAAGAATTTGGTATCGGTCGGCCATCGACTTATGCGTCCATTATTTCAACCTTGCAAAATCGCGAATATGTTGAAATTGAAACCAAACGCTTTTATCCAACGGATGTTGGTCGCATCGTTAACAAGTTTTTAACTGAACATTTTACGAATTATGTTGATTACGATTTCACTGCTAGGCTTGAAGATGATTTAGATGCGGTGTCTCGTGGCGAGGCTAACTGGTTGCCGCTAATGAAAAAGTTTTGGCAACCGTTTAAAGATTTAATCGACGATAAAGAAGTAAGCGTTCAACGCAGTGATGTTACCCAAGAAGCGATGGATGAAAAGTGTCCAGAGTGTGGTAAACCGTTATCTATTCGCTTAGGCCGTAATGGTCGTTTTATTGGCTGTACCGATTATCCAACCTGTAGTTACACACGTAATCTCAACGGTGATAAGGTTCAAGCTGAGCCTGAGATTGTTGAAGGTAGAAAATGTCCTAAATGTGAGTCGGACCTGGTTATTAAGGTTGGCCGTTATGGCAAATTTATCGGTTGTTCATCCTATCCAGACTGTAAGCATATTGAGCCACTTGAAAAACCTAAAGATACTGGTGTGGTTTGCCCTGAATGTAAGAAGGGAACAATCTTAGAGAGAAAATCTCGTAAGGGTAAGGTCTTTTATTCTTGCTCAGATTACCCTAAATGTAAGTATGCAATATGGAATGAGCCGATTAATGAAGCTTGTCCAAGTTGTAACTGGCCCATTTTAACGCTTAAAACAACCAAACGTCGTGGTGCCGAAAAAGTATGTCCTCAACAAGACTGTTCCTATGTGACTGCTTGTGAAGGGATGGTTTCAGAAAAATAAAAGAAATAATTACTCAGCTCAACCCTAAAATTCGCCATTTGTACGTTGGAGAATGATCATTTACACTGTACCAAGAGTAGGCCTCATGAGAGGAACTTACATTTTCCACTTTGAATTGACAAATTTTAGGGGCAATCTGAGCAGTTACCAGCGTATCTATCAGAATGCTGAATAGTTACTTAAAGAAATAGACTAAATATAAAATTATGAAAGAAAATAATGTATTTGTAGCGGTATTAATGGGTTCAGACTCTGATTTCCCTGTTATGGAGTCCACGTTGGCTATTCTAGATTCATTTAATATCCCTTATGAAGTGAGAATAACATCTGCTCATCGTACGCCAACTGAAACAAAGGCCTACGTTAGCGATGCGGATAAGCGTGGCTGTGCTGTGTTTATTGCAGCAGCGGGCTTAGCCGCACATTTAGCTGGATCAGTAGCAGCTTATACGCTTAAACCTGTTATTGGTGTGCCACTTGATGCAGGGCCTTTACAGGGCCAAGATTCTCTATTAGCTACAGTACAAATGCCAGCTGGTATTCCTGTTGCTACAGTGGCAATTGGTAAAGCAGGTGCAAAAAATGCGGCATATTTAGCGGCACAAATACTGGCTTTATCTGATTCTGAATTAGCCGTTAAGGTTGTGAAAGATAGGGAAGCTGCTGCACAAGCTGTTATTGCAAAAAATAACGCATTGCAAGAAAAGCTTCAAGCTCGTTAAAGGTTAGTCTCATGCCATCTAGTTGGCAAAAAAAGCAATTTTTAGCAACACTTTATTCAGGTGGGGTTGTGGCCTACCCAACAGAAGCTGTTTTTGGTTTAGGGTGTCATCCATTAGATGAAACTGCAGTTACCACGCTACTGGCTATAAAAAAACGATCTTGGCGTAAAGGACTGATTCTAATCGGCTCTGATTTTTCACAATTTGCTCCTTTTCTACTACCGGTTCCGGCAGAGCTGTATGAAAAAATTCACGCACCACAGAAACGACCAACAACCTGGCTGCTGCCAGCAAGTCCAGAATGCCCTGGTTGGCTAACGGGTGAACATAAAACCTTGGCCGTAAGGCTAGTGGAACATGATTTAGCGAGAGAAATGTGTGATCTTTCGGGTACGGCACTCGTTTCTACTAGTGCTAACATTAGTGGGCAAATGGCGCTAAAAACAGCCTGGCAAGCGAGACTAAAGTTTAACAAGCAGGGTGTTAGTGTGTTAAACGGTCGTGTGGGGAGTTGCTCAGAGCCAAGTCAAATATTAGACCCGTTCCTAGGAGAAAGGTTGCGCTAAAAATCGCTAAAAGGGCATCTTTGAATATGCGCTTCTAACGGCAAGGTAGTGAGACAGCAATTATGTCTTGTATATATTCTTAAAGTCCTGGTTTTTATTACGTGGCCAGTCCGGTGTTTATTGACTCTCAAAAGAGATATCTTTTGACTTACCTTTAAGTTTGCTTAGGACTTGTTTGTTTCTAATGCAACAGTTTTGGTTTCTAGCAGAGAGTGAGAGCGACTATTTTTTGCTGCTAAATCTTGAATTACTTTATCTAAACCACCACTTTTTTTAATTCGGCTGGCAAAGCCACTCCTATAGTTAGTTACCATACTAATTCCTTCAATGATGATGTCATAAATTTTCCACTGCTCTTGTTTATTAACAATCATCCGGTAGTTAACTGCAATTGGTGGCTGAGAAGGTTGGGTAATTTCAGTTTTTATTATCATACGTTTTGCATCAGCTTTAGCTTTTACGGGGATAAATTTTAGTTCCCATTCACCTAAGTCAGTAAAAGAGGCTGCATAGGTGTTAAATAACAGCATTCTAAATTCTTTTTGGAAAGCCAAACGTTGTTCTGTAGTGGCTTTACGCCAATGTTTTCCTAATACGAGGCGAGAAACTTTGTCTAAATCGACCAACGGCTCAATAATTTCACTGACCACATTAAGTAAATGTTGGCGGTCATTAGCAAGAGCTTCTCTTTCTGTTAGCAGAATACTATGAACCTGATCTGATGAGCCCTTAATGACGAGTTGGGCAGGGTTTAAGGTATCTGATGCAAATAACGGCATTGATACGATAATGAGAAGAAAAGCTAAAAAATGAAATTGTTTTTTTAATGGACTCATAATATTCCTTGGTAGTCCCTTGGCCATTATCCTTGGCTGAAACTAATAATTATTTTAATGCTAATTTTAAATAAAGATCTGTTGTTGTGCAATTTAATTACATTTATTTGCTCATTATTATTATTTAAAGGAAGCAGACTCTAAATTGACACGTTAAAATATTTTCCTTGGTTAAGCATAGTTCAGATGAGGAGTTTTATGAAAAACAAAAAAAATAATGTACTTTCAACGCGAATGCGTCGAATGCGTACAGATAGTTTTAGCCGCCAATTAATGCGGGAAAATTGTTTAACCGCGAATGACTTGATCTATCCGGTTTTTGTAATAGAAGGAGTCAATCAGCGTGAAAAAATAGAGTCTATGCCGGGTGTGGAGCGATTGAGTCTGGATTGCTTACTGATCGAAGCAAAAGAAATTTTTGAACTTGGTGTCCCTGCGATTGCTCTATTTCCAGTGGTGAGTGATGAAAAAAAATCTGACCAGGCTGAAGAGGCTTGGAATCCAGATGGCTTAACCCAACGAGCTGTTCGAGAGCTAAAAAGGCAGCTACCAGAATTAGGTGTTATTACCGATGTAGCTTTAGATCCCTTTACCTCGCATGGCCAAGATGGTCTGATTGATGAGCAAGGTTATGTAATCAATGATGAGACAGTTACCGCATTAGTAAAACAGGCATTATCACACGCCCAAGCAGGTGCGGATATTGTTGCTCCTTCAGACATGATGGATGGGCGAATTGGAGAGATACGTCAAGCACTGGAAGAAGCAGGCTATGTAAATACTAAAATTCTCGCTTATTCAGCCAAGTATGCCTCAAGTTTTTATGGCCCTTTTAGAGAGGCGGTAGGTTCAGCAGCAAATTTGGGTAAAGCAAATAAATCAAGTTATCAGATGGATTGCGCGAACAGTAATGAAGCGATGACAGAAGTCATGTTGGATATTGAAGAAGGTGCTGATATGGTAATGATTAAGCCAGGTATGCCCTATTTAGATATTGTTAGGCGCGTCAGTGAGCAATTCGATATTCCGGTATTTGCCTATCAAGTCAGCGGTGAATACGCGATGCTAAAAGCAGCAGCGCAAAATGGTTGGTTGGATGAAAAGCAGGTGGTAATGGAATCTTTGCTTAGTTTTAAACGGGCAGGAGCAAATGCCGTACTCACGTATTTTGCTAAAGATATTGCTCAATGGCTGGTGAAAAAATGAGTAAAGTGATGAAAATTGATCAGTATGCTGTTTTTGGTAGCCCTATCGGGCATTCCTTGTCCCCTTACATACATCAACAGTTTGCCGAGAAAACGGGTGAGGAATTAAGTTATCGAGCAGAAGAGGTTAATGCTGAGAAATTTGAGCAGGCGGTTGATGCTTTTTTTCTATCAGGTGGGCGAGGTCTAAATTGTACCGTACCTTTAAAAGAACTGGCTTACCAACGGGCGGATAAGTTAACTGAGAGAGCGCGTTTAAGTGGAGCGGTTAACACCTTAGCCCTTGATGAAAATGGGGTGTTATTGGGTGATAATACGGATGGACTTGGCTTAATTACCGATTTATCTGAGGTGCTTAATGTGCCTATACAGGGTAAAAGAGTGCTAATACTTGGTGCGGGTGGGGCAACAAGAGGTATTCTAGAGCCTCTATTGCTGGCAAACCCCCAGTTATTATGGCTAGCCAACAGAACCATAGAAAAAGCCAGAGTTCTAGCCACAGAATTTTCAGATGTTGGCTCTATTGAGGCTGTTCAATATTCTGAACTTACAGGTAAGCAATTTGATTTGGTCATTAACGCGACCTCGGCCAGTTTAGGTGGTGAGTTGCCACCCTTACCTAATAATTTATTAGCAGATAAAGCAGTATGCTACGATTTAGCCTACGGTAAAGAGCCAACTATTTTTGTGAAATGGGGAGAGGCAAATGGTGCTGCGAAGTCGGTAGATGGTTTAGGTATGTTGGTAGAGCAAGCTGCACATGCGTTTAAGCTGTGGCGTGGGGTGATGCCTGATACAAAGGGCTTACGAGAAGAAATAAGAAAGCGTTAGCTACCCCTAGTGGACAGTTTGTTGCTGGCTATATTTAAGAAGCTCTTGGACAGCACGGTAAGTCACGGCATTTGACTGTGAAAATGAAATGCCTAAGCCATCATCATTGCTGCGCATGATGACAACATTAATCCTTTGTTTGCTCGTTGAGCCGTCTCTTTCCAGATCAAAGGTAATGGTTGCGCGTTCCCCCATATCAAATTGCTTGTCATCCAGTTCTAGAAACATCCCACCCATGCTGAAATTGCGTGTGGAGCATGGTAGAGTTTTATTAGGCGTTGATAACGTAACGGGTAATGTTAGAGGTAACCTGCTGCAGAATCGTTGTTCCATTGGTGTTTTTTAGCGCGCAAGAAAAGTAATACTGAAGTTACCAGTTATAGTTATTTTTGCAAGTTATTTATTTGGTTTAAGGAAATATTCGATGCTGCGCCGCAACTTTTTGATTAACTCAAGATTTCTGCTTGGAAGCCAGCGTTAGTGATCACATTCAAGTATCTACTGTTTAATTATTAGGCTTTCTCAGAAAGATATTGGTTTTTTAAGCGGACATAATTTTGAGCAGAATAGCCTAAAAAGTGTGCTTCTTTATCGTTAATAGGACGAGCCTTTTTAGCAGGGGAGCCCACATACATAAAGCCGCTTTCAAGCATTTTTCCTGGTGGTACTAAGCTTCCTGCACCAATAATAACTCGATCTTCCACGATAGCACCATCCATCACAATGCTGCCCATACCAATTAAGCAATTATTACCAATAGTGCAGCCATGCAATGTCACCTTATGCCCAATGGTTACATCTTGGCCTATGGTGAGAGGGTAACCATTGGGATTAAAATCACTGGCGTGAGTGATGTGTAAAACTGAGCCATCTTGAATATTTGTTCGGTCACCAATAGTGATTGAGTGCATGTCCCCACGGACAACAGTTAACGGCCAAATAGATACGTCATCACCAAGGGTTACATCACCAATGACAATAGCTGAGCAGTGTATGAATGACGCCTTACCAATTGAAGGTTGTTTTTGCAGATACTCATTAGCAGACATTTTATAATCCTGTTCTATACTAAAGGACAGCTCTAAAAATATACTTTTTACCCGCAGGACAGCAAGCCGATGATAGCGGTGGCGGCCCAAAGCACCAACGGTTAGTCATTCCATACTCGAATCATGTGTTTATATACACGGTGGTTCTCGGTACGGGGCTTCCTTGCTGGCACAAAAAAGAGCACTATTTTTAGAGATAGCCTAAATATTTAAATGGGTGACTATTTTAACGGGAGAATGAAGTGAGTGTAACGGGATTTATTGTTTTAGGGGTGATTGCTGTATTGGTGATACTTTTTATTGTCATCTATAACCGCTTAGTCAGCTTGAAACACGCTGTGTCAAAGGCTTGGTCAAATATCGAAGTGTTGTTAAAGCAACGCCATGATGAGTTACCGAAATTAGTTGAGACTTGCAAGCAATATATGAAACATGAGCGGGAAACGCTTGAGAGCGTGATGCTGGCTCGTTCGGGCGTTTCCAGTGCGGCAGAAAACTCTGATATGGCTGCTCTAGGCAAGGCGGAAACAAAAATGCGGCAGGGCTTAATGAATCTGTTTGCAGTGGCCGAAGCCTATCCTGACTTAAAAGCCAATGGGACCTTCCATAACCTCCAAAATAGAATCAGTGAATTGGAAAATGTTATAGCGGATAGGCGAGAGTTTTATAATGAGAGCGTTAATCTCAATAATGTTCGTCTTGAACAATTTCCAGATATCCTTGTTGCTCGCTGGTTTGCCTTTAAAAGTTTTGAGCTACTGGAGTTTGAAGCAGTTGAAATTTCAGATGTTAGCGTAAAACAGCTTTTTGAGTAGATAGATCCTAAAATAATGGGTGAACTTAAATACGCCATTCAGAACTTGGCCGAGAATGAATTTTTTTTAATTTTATTAGCCCTCAGTATTTTAGCTGGGCTAAGTTTCTACTTTTTTTTTAAATTTCTTCGTCGCTACCGGATTATGCAAGACATGCCTACCGCATCATTACGCTCTGCAGCCCAAGGTTATAATGAGTTTAAAGGTAATGCAGCATTATTACCGGGGGAACCAATTATTGCGCCACTAAGCAAACGTAGTTGTGTTTGGTATTGGTATCAGGTTGAAGAAAAGCAATCAAACTCTATACGTGGCAAAAGAATTACGAGTTGGCGAGTAGCAGAAACAGGTATTAGTGAAGGGCTTTTTTGCCTGCAAGGCATGACAGGGAGTGCCATTATTAATCCTGATGATGCTGAGGTTATTCCCTCAAAAAGGGATGTTTGGTATGGCTCAACATTTTATCCGCAAGTTGGCCCAAAATCATTTCTAGCCAAAAACTGGTTAATTGGTGGGCGCTATCGGTATTGCGAAAAACGTATTCATGAGGATGATCCGCTCTATGTTTTAGGCGCGTTAAATTCCTTAAGACGTTTAACGGTTTCATCCTCAGACGAAAAAGTTGCGGCATTGCTTCGGCATTGGAAAAAGTTTCCAGTAGAAATATTAAGCCGCTTTGATACAAATAAAAATGGGTTGATTGATGAAAGTGAATGGTCAGCAGCGGTTAGAGTAGCAAAGCAGCAAATACAGCAAGAGTTGCAAGACACTGAGTTAGGGGCTGTGGATAATCTGATAGAGAAGCCGTTGGATACGCAGCAGCCTTACCTACTATCGGCGGTTAGCCAGCAAGACCTAATTAAGCGTTATCAATACCGAGCCTGGCTCTCGTTAAGTCTATTCTTTATTTTAGGGGTGTCGGCAGTTTGGGTTTTCAATGTTCGTTTTATAGGCTAAATGAAGCAAAGATTGTCGCTGATTGCTCGCATTGGGAGTAGCACTACTTGGATGCGAATAAGAAGCATGCGAAGATAGTTTATTTCAAAATAACTAAGTCATGACTAATCCACTATTAGAACCCTTCGATTTACCTCCTTTTAGCAAAATTGAGGTAGCAGATATTGAGCCGGCAATTAGCCAAATCCTACAGAGTAATAAAGAGAAAATCTCAGCCTTATTAGTTGGTTCTTCTACCTACACTTGGGAGAATTTGGTTCACCCGATGGAATTGATGGACGATGAGTTAAATCAAGCGTGGTCACCGGTTAGTCATCTTAATTCTGTTATGAACAATGAGCCGTGGCGTGAAGCTTATTCAAATTGCTTACCAAAATTAAGTGAGTACGGAACTGAAATTGGTCAAAATGCAGCGCTATATCAAGCTTATCATTCGATAAAGGAAGGTGATGAGTACGCTCATTTAGAAGCCGCGCAGAAAAAAATTATTGATAATGCGCTACGTGATTTTGAGTTATCCGGTGTTGCCTTGGCGGATGATAAAAAACAACGGTATATGGAAATATCGCAGCAATTGTCAGCATTAACCAACAAGTTTGAAGAGAACCTGATGGATTCCACCAATGCATGGAGTCGGTTGATTACTGATAAATCAGAGTTATCTGGTTTGCCAGATTCAAGCCTTGATTTATTTCAGCAAACAGCACAGCAAAAAGATAAAGAAGGCTGGCTATTAACCTTGGAAATCCCTTGTTATATGGCAGTGATGACTTATGCCAGCAACCGAGAATTGCGTCACCAGATGTATCACGCCTTCGTTACGAGAGCTTCTGATCAAAATAAAGCGAATCAGGAGTGGGATAATAGCCAAGTGATGAAAGATATTGTTGGTTTTCGTCACGAAAAGGCAAGGCTACTTGGTTTTGACAGTTATGCAGATTTATCACTTGCTACCAAAATGGCCGATAAGCCAGCAGATGTTTTAGATTTTTTAAATGAATTGGCAGATAAATCTAAAACGATGGCCAAGCAAGATGTGGCAACATTGACTGAATTTGCCAAAGAAACCGGTCATCAGGGGGATTTAGCCGCTTGGGATATGGCTTATTATTCAGAGAAGTTGCGAGAGCAACGCTACCAATTTTCCGAAGAACAGGTGAAACCCTATTTTCCAGCTAATCGTGTGTTATCGGGTATGTTTGAGGTAGTTAAAAGACTCTATGGTATTCAGATCAAAGAATCTACCGATGTTGATACTTGGCATAAAGATGTGCAGTTCTTCATCATCACCGATCAACAAGGTACTTTGCGCGGCAGTTTTTATATTGATTTATATGCGCGGCCACATAAGCGTGGCGGTGCTTGGATGGATGAATGCGCAACACGCTTTAAAAAAGGGGAGGCAGTCCAATCTCCAGTCGCCTACCTGACCTGTAATTTCACACCACCTATTGGTGATGATCCAGCCTTGTTGACCCATGGTGAAGTTGAAACCTTGTTCCATGAATTTGGGCACGGTTTGCATCATATGTTGACTCAGGTGGACTACTTGAGTGTATCGGGGATTCATGGTGTTGAGTGGGATGCTGTTGAGTTACCTAGTCAATTTATGGAAAATTGGTGCTGGCAGCCTGAGGTTATGGGTTTGATATCTGGCCACTATAAAACAGGTGAAACCTTGCCTGATGAAATCTTTCAGAAGATGCTGGCGGCTAAAAACTTTCAATCTGGCATGCAAATGATGCGTCAAATAGAGTTTTCATTATTTGATTTCCGTTTACATCTAGAATATGACGAAACTAAGCCTTCGCAAATCAATGATATTTTAGATGAAGTAAGGCAGCAGATTAGCGTGGTTAAAACACCAGCGTTTAATCGCTTTGCTAATGGTTTTTCACATATTTTTGCAGGTGGCTATGCCGCGGGTTATTACAGTTATAAATGGGCAGAAGTATTATCCAGTGATGCCTTTTCACTGTTTGAAGAAAAGGGTGTGTTTGATAAAGAAACAGGGCAGTCTTTCTTACATAATATTTTAGAAAAAGGTGGTAGTGATGATGCCCTTGTATTGTTCACAAAATTTAGAGGGCGTAAGCCAACTATTGACGCTTTACTAAGGCACACCGGAATTACCGCATAGTATGATCAGAAAAGCTCTTTTGTTATTACTGTTTATCTTACCGCTCATTACTGAGGCAGCGCATATTACGGATCGTTTGCTAGCGGGAATGTACTCTTCCGCTGATGTGAGCAGTGATCCTATTAAGCTATTACCAAGCGGCACACCGTTAGAGATATTAGCGGAGGAAAAGGGTTTAGTAAAAATTCAATTGGTCGATGGAAAAGAGGGCTGGGTTGAAAAGCGATTCTTATCGGCTAATAAACCAGCCAAGGTTAGATTGCTAGTTTTACAGGGCAAGTACAAACAGTTACAAGCTGAATTCGATGAGGCAAACAAGGAATTAGATAAACTTAAAACTAATCCAGTCATGGGTATCGACAAAGAGCGTTTTATCGCTATGCGACAAGAGTTGGCAGAACTTAAAAAGAAACCTCCGCAAATAGAGGTAGCCCAGATTGATGAAAAGCAGAGTGTTGATCAGCCGAATGTATCAGCGGGATTATCTTTGATTTGGTTGTTAGTGCTACTCTTAGTGTTTATACCACTAGGCTTATATGCTGGCTCCTTACTTCAAGATAAGCGCCAGCGTGCTAAACATGGTGGGTTTAGAGTCTAGCTGCGTTGATAAAGCGGACTGTTGGCCCGAGTTAAGCAGCAGACTTTTGAATATAAAAGAATTGTTTATCATCATCTAATGAGTAGTGCAGCATCTGATGGGCAGATTTATCAATAAAAACACCGATATCCAAGTGCGCAGCTGGGTCTGTGGCAATGACTTGAATGATTTCGCCAGTGTTAATTTTTGATAATAACTGTTTCAATCTTAGTAGTGGTAAAGGGCAATTTAACCCGGTTACATCAAGTTTAATGTCGTAATTCATCGGTGACTATGCGGTGCTTTTCACACAAATAGGTTTAAAATAAAGCGCTATTATAAGACTTAAATTGAGTATGGGTGGGCCAAACAGTGAACTATAAAGATCTTCGTGATTTTATTAAGCAGCTTGAACAAAAAGGTGAGCTAAAGCGAATTACTCAAGAAGTTGACCCCTATCTTGAGATAACAGAAATATCTGACCGCGTATTGAAAGCAAAAGGCCCGGCCTTGTTGTTCGAAAACGTTAAAGGGAACTCGATGCCCATTTTAGCTAACTTATTTGGCACGCCAGATAGAGTGGCGATGGGGATGGGAGCAGACTCGGTTAGTGCACTGAAGGGTGTGGGTGAGGTGTTAGCAAGCCTTAAAGAGCCTGAGCCACCGAAAGGCGTAAAAGATGCCTGGGACAAATTGCCGGTGTATAAACAAGTGCTGAATATGGCGCCGAAAATGATTAAAAAGCCTGCTTGTCAGGACGTAGTGATTGAAGGCGATAACATTGATTTAGCCTTGCTGCCGATTCAAACTTGTTGGCCGGGTGATGCAGGGCCACTTATTACTTGGCCGCTGGTGGTTACAAAAGGCCCTGAAAAATCGCGTCAAAACTTAGGTATTTATCGTCAGCAGGTGATTGGCAAGAACAAGCTTATTATGCGTTGGTTGGCACATCGTGGTGGCGCACTCGATTTAAAAGAATGGCAAGTTGCCCATCCTAGTGAACCATTTCCCGTAGCGGTGGCGATAGGAGCTGATCCAGCAACGGTTTTAGCGGCGGTAACGCCTGTTCCCGATAGTTTGGCGGAATATGCGTTTGCTGGCTTATTGCGAGGTTCAAAAACAGAGCTAGCGAGCTGCTTGTTAAGTGATTTACAAGTTCCTGCGAGTGCCGAAATTGTTTTAGAAGGCTATATTTACCCAGATGAAATGGCAGATGAGGGGCCATTTGGTGATCACACAGGTTATTACAATGAAGTGGAAAGCTTCCCTGTGTTTACTGTTGAGCGAATTACCCACCGGAAAAACCCAATATATCACTCTACCTACACGGGTAAGCCGCCTGATGAGCCGGCTATTCTGGGCGTGGCTTTAAATGAAGTTTTCACACCTATTCTTAAAAAACAGTTCCCCGAAATTATAGACTTTTACCTACCGCCAGAGGGGTGTTCGTATCGTTTGGCGATAGTTAGCATGAAAAAGCAGTATCCCGGCCATGCCAAGCGAGTGATGTTTGGTATTTGGTCGTTTTTACGTCAATTTATGTACACCAAGTTTGTTATCGTTACCGATGATGATGTGGATATACGTGATTGGGAATCGGTGGTTTGGGCGATAACAACTCGTGTTGACCCATCGAGAGATATCAGTTTAATAGAAAATACGCCTATTGATTACTTGGACTTTGCATCACCGGTATCTGGCTTAGGGTCAAAAATGGGTTTGGATGCTACCAACAAACTAGCAAGTGAAACCACGCGTGAATGGGGTACGCCTATTGAAATGGATCAAACGGTTAAAGAAAGAGTAGATGAGATATGGCTATCGCTTGGTATAGAGTGATAGTTTAAATAGCTGAAATCTCTGTTTTAACCGGTTTGAGGCTTAGTTCTAAGCCTTGGCGATAATAATCCGAGGTTTTTTCAGCTGTTTCATTTTGTGCTTCTGATAGGCTCCCTAATAAAAGATAAGCTTCAGGTGAAGGCATTAATTCAATGCTTTTTAGTAGATATTCCTGAGCCTTACCGTGTATTTCCTGCTGGAGGTAATGAGAGGCGAGATGATTTAATAATAAAGTGTTGGTCGGATGCTTATTTAGCCATTTTTCAAGCAGCTTTATTTTTGCTGTTTGATCATAGTCTATCTGTTGATAAAGTCCCAGTAACTCAGTATCAAGGTTTTCGGATAGAGCCTTTTCTAGGGGCTTGATAAGTTGTTTATCGACACCCGTGGCAATTTTATATTGAGCGTAAATAGAGAGGTATTGAGGCTCTAGTTTTTGTTGTTTGCTTAACTGATTCCAAATAATTTCAATGTCATTATCTAAATTATGGCTATGTTTGGATAGCTGCTGAATAAGAGTTTGCTGCTCAATATCTTGCCAAATAGCAGGGTCTATATGGCGATTTTTGCGTACTAAAGGTAATAATTTGTAGAGCGACGGCCAATCTTGTAATTGCGCATAGGTTTTAAGCAGCAAGGTTAATACGATGGGATTATCTGGGGTGATATTAAATAATTGCCTTAAGCTAGCGATGGTTTGTTCTAATTGCCCCGCTGCCAGTTGTAATTTTGCACGTGTCAGGTGAATGGCGTGTGTTTGCTCAGGTAACGCTTCGCCTGCTTTAAATAAGTAATCATCACGGCGATCATACGCGCTTTGTGATTGTGCAGCATGAGCGGCGCTTAGGTAATTTAGCAACGGGGTGGCACTATCCGCTACATGTTTCGTTAGCAATTTTTCGGAACGTTGCCAGTTACCTTCGGCGGATTCTAGTAAGCCTTTGATAGTTTCTTGTTGAGCGCGGTTATTTTTGCGACGACTGTTCCAGCCACTTAGATTCTTGGGTGTTGCCTTAACGCTTAAAATAGCTCTTAGAATAAAATAAAAAACAATAAAAGCAATAAAGGTTAGGAATAGCAAAACAGCCAATGATGTTTCGATTGACGTTTGGCCATAGGTAAGCAGGGCAAAACCTGGGTCAAGGTGAACTTGGTACGCCAAACCAACAGCAATTGATAAAGCGACAACAACAATAACAAGAAGGATCATCACAGCTGCTCTCCCTGTTTGTTTGCTTCAGTCTCCGAATCAGTAGTGGTTGCTTCATCTGATTGCTTGATTGTCTCAGTCTCAGCCGCTACCTTTGGTTCTATATTAATATCATCTTCAATAATTTTTGCAGCAATAGGCTTGGTTTCAGTTTGTTGCAATGGTGTTAGTGGCAGTGCTCGCAACATAGCAAGCGATTGGCTGATATCAGGTAATGAAACAGAGATAGGGGTGTTTTTTAGTACTTTGATTTGCTTAATGGCGACCTTGACGGCAGGATTTTCTGCATCAAAATAATCCTCTAACCACTTGGCAGTCAAAGCAAGATTGGCAGAATATAGTTTTTCATTCTTTTGAATAAGAGCAAGCCTCGCTGCTTCAACTTTAAGCGCTAAGTTCTTACGAATTGACTCAACTTGTTCTGGTGTCATCAACGCGGCCATTGGCTGATCATTATGGCGAATGACAATTAACTTGCTGAAGTTACTCCAAGCATCATCAAAGCTTTCTTGAATACTTGCTGGAACGGGAGAAGAGTCGCCTTTGCCAATAGCTGGTGCTTGGGTTTTACCCGCATGAGGGTCAATGATATCCATTTGGCTAATTGATGACTCAAGAGCTAGTAGCTGTGACGATAAGCCAATAATATCAGGCAGTTCAAGCTGCTTTAATAAACTAATTTCAAGGGCAATTTGTTTACGAATAGGGTAAGTAAGTGGGTCACCATTATCCTTTAGGCGTTGATCAGCCGCTTCTAAAGCAGAAATGGCGGTTATCACGTTAGTCGCTAAATAAAGATGGTTATTGGCCAGGCTACTGAGATGTTCAGCTTCAGAAATAAGCCATTGTCGTCTACTTTTTTTAACTTGGTCTTGTAGTAATTCTATTTGCGTAGTTAAGGTTTTTTCAAGCAGCTGATGGCTTGTGCTCAGCTGGCTAATTGAGTTATTGAGTGCTTTTTCACTCGCTGCGTGATTGCTTAATAAAGTATTCCCTGATAATTGATTAGCTTCACTTGAACGGGTGGCTGAATTTATTTTTTTTTCAAGCATTAAATAGCTAAAATAACCAGCTGCCGCTAGTGAGATAATAAGAAATAATGAAAGTAAGCCTACATGACCGGTTTTGGTTTTTGGAGTAGGGCGAGTTTCTTTTTTATCGCTGATTGAGCTTTTATGATTAGAGGCTAGCTTTGTATCATCTTTTGTTAGGTTTTTATCAGTCATAAGGAGTGAGGCTATGTAATTTTAAAAACTCGGTTAAGAGAGTGGAGGCTAATTTAAATTCAGCTTAACCATAGTTATACGGCTATGCAAGTAAAAGTATATCAGGGTTGGCGGCTTGGTTTTAGAGGCTTAACAGAGCAGAAATTAAACCATTATCAGTCGCTTGTTTAGCAAAACTGACCTTTTCACAACCGATAGCTGTGGCATGCTTGGCAATACGTTCACTTAAGGTAATAAAGTGGCTGTTTTCTTTCAATAAGGAGCTTTGTTCAGGATAGAGATAAAAAAGATTATCCAGTGCTAACCGGCTGGTAATGGTGATGTAAGGTAACTCAAGCGGTAAGGTTTGAGCCGGTTTTTTAGGGAGGCTACGTTGATATACATCGGCATTTTCAACAGAAAAGCCAAATCCTTGAAGGGATTCGGCAAGATGCTTTCGACCACCTAGGCCCTTAATGATAAGGCAAGGTTTGGCGTCTCCGGTATTGGTAATCTGATCTAATAATCGTTCTGAATTGAAGGGGGGCTTGGCGCATTGGCTATGATGGATATTAATATCAGTTAAAGCTTGTTGTGTTTTAGGGCCAATAGCGAGAATTTTTGCTTTTGATGCCGGCCATTGTCCCTGAAGTAGCAGGTTTGCATGGAGTACGGCATTAGCACTGGTGAAAATTAACAGGCTATAGTCCGCTATTTTTAATAGCTTTGTTAAGGCAGGTTGGGGGTTTGTTGCTTTATCAATCACTATTGTTGGGCATTTTATTGGCTGAAAACCTTTGCCCTTAAGCTTGTCAATGAGCGTGCTGGCCTGATGTGCTGGCCGTGTTACCAGAACATTGCCATACGGCTGTTTCACTCAGGACTTGTTGCGTAGAGTTTGTCTAAAATTTGTTTAGCACCTTTGTTTAACAGGCGTTCGGCAATTGTTTCACCGAGTTGGCTGGCTTTATCAAGAGGTCCTGATATTTCTTCACGTAACACGACTGTACCAGCTGGTTCAGCAACTAGCCCCGTTATATGTAGTGTTTCATCGTTAATTTCTGCATGACCCGCGATAGGTGCTTGGCAACCACCCTCTAGGCGAAAGTTCATGGCTCGTTCTGCACCAACACGGTAGGCCGTTGGGCGGTGATGCAAACAGGCAATTAAGGCTTTTGTTGCTTCATCATCTGTTCTGCACTCAATGCCAATAGCACCTTGACCGATAGCAGGAATACTTTGATCGCTAGGAATTGAATATTTGATACGATGCTGGAAATTAAGCCGAATTAAGCCGGCACTAGCAAGAATAATAGCATCGTAGTCGCCGTCATCAAGCTTGTTAAGGCGTGTGTTTACATTGCCACGTAAGGATTTAATAATTAAGTCAGGGCGTTGTTCTAACAACTGGCATTGTCGGCGTAAGCTGGATGTGCCAACAACTGCTTTAAGCGGCAACTGTTCTATTGAATCATAAGTATTGGAAACAAACGCATCACGCGGGTCTTCCCTTTCAAGAATCGCTTCAATCGACAAGCCATCAGGCAACTTTGCTGGTACATCTTTCATCGAATGTACGGCAATATCAGCCTCATTATTAAACATACCTTGCTCTAGTTCTTTAACAAATAAGCCCTTGCCGCCTATTTTTGCTAATGGTGTATCTAGGATTTTA
>Ga0209081_1000730_pt1 | contig 19820 bp, 19 predicted proteins | sample GOMGulsemesocosm_4_FD_184636 | JGI IMG/M metagenome (GOLD analysis project Ga0209081, IMG submission 184636) | Methane-oxidizing microbial communities from mesocosms in the Gulf of Mexico - GOM15B Gulf of Mexico (SPAdes) (version 2) | ecosystem: Environmental > Aquatic > Marine > Cold seeps... | reverse complement strand
AGTACATTTAGTACTATTTCTTCGTTCAAACAGTTGAACATCTTTACCGAAAAATTTTATAAAGTTCTGGCATTCTCAAAAGCAGACCCAAAGAGCATGGAAGGTTCGGGCAATTTGTTTTTAGAAAGTGTTAATCATAACGTGGGGACTAATCCAACGACTGCTAGAAATGATTCTGTTATTGTAGGATTTCTAAACATTCTAAAGATAGATTGGGATATGAGAGAACCTGCTAATGATTCTCACATATATGTTGATTACTTCTTATCTAAAATTGCTTCGATTTCCTTAATAGCTTCTTCATTTTTAAGACTAAATTTTATTTCTATTCTTCTTGATGCATCTCGATCTTCAACATTATTTTCATCATAAATTGGATCTAAAAAAGATCTCCCACTGGCAACAACTAAATGTCGTAATCTGTCTTTTTCATCAAAACCAAGTGAAAATAGAAAGTCCATAACTGAGTATGCTCTTTGTTGAGATAAATTTAAGTTATACAAAAATGAACCTTTTGTATTTGTATGCCCTTCAATAACAATTTTGTCTATATGCTTATTTATTTCTTCATTTTCTATAATGGTATTAAAGTAATTATAGACAGTTTTCTCTATGGCTTTTTTTGCATCAATTTTCAACTCATGTTTACCTTCTTCAAATAACACATTTGAAGACAATCTTATTGAGCCATTGTTGGGGTCAATTTGCATATCATTACCCAGTGATTGTTTTAGCAAGGTTATTACTTTTACTTTAATACCTGTTAGGTTTTTAATTTTTTGTTTTGTAGATAATAAATCCTTAGAAAATAAGGCATGCTTATTATTACTGACTTTGATTTTTTCCGCCATTACTTGTATTTCATCATTAAGTTCTGAATTTGTTTGTGTAAAGGACATAATCAAATTCTTTTTTAGTATGATTTCATTTAGAAGTTCACTTAAAGTTTCTTCCTTTTTTTCAAGTATTGTTTGAGTAACAGAAAGTTTATCTGACAGGTTGATATTATCAGCATCTTTTTCTTTTAATTTTAACTCAAAATCCTTTTGCAACTTAAGGATTTCATATATTCTTTTTTCTTTTGCAAGGAGCTCAATAACTTTAATCTTTCCTTCTTTCGTTAAAACTTCTATTTCATTATTTAAACTCTTCTTTTTTTCAGAAAAAGCCAATATAAGATTTTCTTTTTCTTGAATTTCTTGTAACAGCTTGTTGAGATTTTCTTCTTTTAATGATAGTGCGGAATCAGATATTATTAATTTTTCTAATAGACTTAAATTTTCACTTTTTTGCTTTACTACTTTTGTTTCATAATCTTTTTGAATGACTAAATATTCTTGAATTTTATTTTCTTTATTAATAAGCTGTTCTTTTTGATTGTTAATGAGGTTTTTCTCATCTGCCAATAACTCTTCAAGAGTTTTATTTTGAGCTAGTGCGTCTTTTAGTATCTTGTCATTATATTTCAACTTTTCACTTGTATCCTTAAGTGTCAATTTTATATCTTTTAATTCAACAATAGTATTTGACATTTTAAACTCTTTTTCTTCTAAGGCTTTTTTAGTTTTTTCAAGTTTTGATTTCTCAGTCATGAGAATTCTTTCCAATACTTTTGATTCACTTTCAAGTAGTGAATACTTAACTATAATAGCGCCAATAAGTAAAATGAATACAAAGAGTAGCCCAGCCATCAAATCTGCATATGAGATCCAAAAATTAGTATTATTATTGTCATTATTCATAATCAGCTATCTTCGTACTTTTTTCGAATCATATCTTGACCCAAAGATTTTATATCACTAGAAATTAATTCAAATGAAGATAAAACTGTGTATATTTCAGATTTAAGTGCTTTTGCAAAAGCATTGTATTCACTTAATGAGTTTGTTGTTCCCGAGTTCATTTGTAATATCTGTTCATGGAGTTTTTCATAGTTTTCTAATAAATGAGCTTGCTTCTTGGCATTAAGATCAAAGGATTCAACAAGTTTTTCATGTCTGTTGCTTAATTGTGATTCAAATTCTAGATGTTCTGTATTTAGTTTTTGAAATAACTCAATCTTAGCTTGAACAACATTGTTTAATGTTTGTATGAATTGGGGATTAACTGTTTCCTCTAGTTTTGTTAGTATCTTTTGATTTTCTGACTTATTCTGTATTAAAGTTAAAATTTCAATTTCTTCTTTATTCCACATTTGGCTGTGATATGTTCTTTTGATTTCTTCCATACTATTTTGTATTTTTGTTAAACCTCTCTTTTCAAAAAAGACCCACCACAATGATAAAAATATGCCATAAATAGAAGCATAAAATGCTGTTCCTACTCCACTTAATAACGTTGTAATCTCCTGATCCAATGCAGCTTGCGACTCAACTGAAAAATCAGGCATTGAAATAGCAATGGCTGTAAAAGTTCCAAGAATTCCCAGTGTTGGAAAGATTGAGGCCGCTGTATTTGAGAAATGATCATTTCTAATTTTTCTGAGTTGATTGTCAAAAAAAGGATCTATATTTCCATATGCTTTTTTTCTTCCAGCAATTTCTAGCTCATTTTCTTTTATATATGCATCAATTTCATCACTGGTTTCAGTAATGGAATTGTTATATTTTGAGTATGAATACCAAGCATTATGTCTAATAAAGAGTAAAAAAATCAAGAGAATAAATCCAATGATTATTATAGTGTGAAATTCAGTTTTTAATGATATATATTTAACGTATGCTAAAAATAGTGTACAAAACATTAATAGTGGTATTGAGAGTATTATGGAAAATCTTGGAAATGAAGAAACATTTTGTTTTGGAACTTTAATCATGAAATACCTTTATGCAAATTTATATATTGTAACACAAGAAATATTACAATAGATTATAAAATTGACACATAAATCACAAAGATGATATTAATATGATGTTTATTTGTTAGTTTAAATTGTGTAAAGTATTATAATTGTTTACTTATCTCTATTGCTTGCCAAACAATAACAAAGTTTAATATAAAAATTACCAAAGATGAAGTTCTAGAAATGATTTTCTCTTTTTGAGTTCTTTGTCTGCCATGTGCTTTTAGCGAGACTTTCATATGTTTAACAGTTGCAGCTATTATGATTAGAACCAAAAATATTTTCGCTACTAAATATTTTGCCAGTAAAGTTGTATAGAATTCTGGTATTAGAAACTGTGAAAACAGTGAGTTTTTGTTTAATAACATTGCTCCTGTAATCACAAGTAAACTTATCCATATCAATTGAAAATAACCATAAAATGGCCCAATTGCTTGGTATATCGTGTGTTGAACCTTTGGGTCTTTAAAGTATATTCCCATACCAAAAAGTAATAGTCCTCCACCCACCCAAGCAGTTGCTGAAATGATATGAATAAATAGTATTAAATTAATCGTTATCTTTGCTTTCTAATATTTCTATTGAGATTATCTTGTCTCCTTGAGAAATTGAGTCTAATGTGATAAAACTCATCTCATCCTCATCCTCTATACCACCAAATACAGTGTGTCCACCATCTAAATGGGGACATTCAACAAAACAGATAAAAAATTGGCTTCCACCTGTATTGGGACCACTATGTGCCATTGACAAACTTCCTTTGTTATGAACTTGTTTATCAGCTTTTGTTTCACATTCAATTGCCCAACCAGGTCCTCCCATTCCAGAACCTTCAGGACATCCACCTTGAGCCATAAACCCAGGAATTACTCTGTGGAAACTTAATCCATTGTAAAAACCATCATTAGCTAATGCAGAAAAATTTGAAACAGCTGTGGGTGTAGCTTCTGGGAAAAGTTTAATCCATAAATCTCCATTATCAGTTGATACTTTTGCGTATTGTAATTTGCTCAATTCTTCTTGTGTTAAATCATATTTTTTAATTTCTTTTTGAAATCCAAACATTATTGTCCTTTAATTAATTTTCGCAATTATACCATTATTTGATTTGGTATTATATTTTTGTTTGGTTGTTTTGTTTAAATTATATGAAATAGTAACATAATGGTTTTTTTTTACATTGATGAATATCAATGTAAGTTAGTTTTGTTTTTCGGGAGTCAGATAGTTAAACTTAACAAGAGTTTTTACAAGTTCTTTGTATACGGGTGCTGCTGATTGAGAAGCATAATGATAATACCAATATTTACCAGTAGAAACTGGTTCAAAAACAGTCACTCCAATTGTATATTTATTTTCTTTATCGTTTGCAAAGCCAAAAAAGGAACTGATATATCGTTTTAAGTATTTACCTCTTCGGGCAATTTGAGCGGTACCAGTTTTACCGCCAATCTCCAAACCTTCAATTTTACTATAAAGCCCTGTTCCTTCATCAACAGTTCTAATTAACATTCGCTTGATATTGTTGGCGCTTTTTTTAGTAATTATTTTTTCAGGTTCTTGTAAATCTAGCTTGATTACTTTGTTATTAGGGGTTACTAAGGCAGATACTATTTGAGGGGTCACCATATATCCATCATTGTTGAAGACGGTATAAGCTTTTATCATTTGCATAAAAGTGGAGGTCATACCTTGTCCATAAGATACCGTTGCTTTGTAAACATTATCTTTGCCTTTACTCTCACCTGCTCTAAATTTGTACACTTGTGGCATTTGTCCTACTTTTTCATAGGGCAAGTCAATACCTGTTTTTTTAGTAATACCAAACTTCTTCAAACCATCACTAAATTCTTGTCCAGATAATCGTTGTACTACTTGTAAAATACCAATATTACTTGAATAGACAATTATATCGTCGATGGTGAGATAGTGTTTTTTAAATTGATGATCATCTCTAATTTTATGACGACCAAGTTTATATACACCTCTTCTATATTCACCTTTTTTGTTAGGTTTACCTTTCTTATTGTAAGCAAATAAAAGTTCATTTTTTTTAATTAAGTTTTTATTTAATACTAATGCAAGTGAAATGGGTTTTAAAATTGATCCCGGTTCGAAAGGATGTTCTATGGCTTTAACATTTAGAGAGGGTATGTCTTTTTGTTTGATGTTTTCAGGGTCGAATCTATTTGAAGTTGCTAAGGATAAGACTTTTCCCGTACGACTTTCAACAATTGAAATAATAATTTCCTTTGCTTCAAATTTCTTCTTATAATTATCCAAAATCATTTCGATATTCTTTTGAAGTTTTAACGGAATGTTTAATCTCAAAGTTGCTCCATCATCTCTACTTTTGATGATTGATTCTTTGTTAAAGGAGATGTAAGACAATACATCACGCTCACCCTTTAAAATACCATCCTTTGTATTGTTAAGTAGTTCGTCATAACTCTTTTCTAAACCTTTGATACCTCTTACTCTAGTTTTCTCTTTTTTAGATTCATATTTCGAGATGTAACCCACTACTGGGGTTAGTGCATTTGCATATGAATAAAGTCTTTTTTCGCCACTTTCATTAACACTAAGACCTCTTAATATTTTTCCACCTCGAACAGTAACTGATTTAAAGACCTTTAATCGTCTTAATTTAAAGCCCAACTCTTTTAGGTTTTTGGCTGTTCTTGAATCTATGTTATAAGACAAAACTACACTTCCTGGTTTCTTGAAAGACTTATCGATTTTTTTTCTTACAATTTTTTCAGAGATATTACTATAAATTGAAAATAGTTTAATAAAAAGTTCTTTTTTATCAGTGTCTAAAAAACGTGTATCAATAGAAGCTTTGTAAAGTTTTTTAGAGGAGCTTATTTTAAAGTTATCTGAGCTAATAATATCACCACGAACTGCCAATTCTTGCTTAGATGTTAGCAGGTTTGGAAGCCTTCTGTAGTTCTTCATTGTGTTTGAAACAGAAAATATAAGTATAAAAAGAGCTAATGCAATAAATAAAAATAGTATGGTGATTTTTTTTATTTTATTTATTTGGCTTTGTTCTAAATCCGGTGTTTGTTTTGAAGGCATCTTTATCCATATTATATTATAATAAGAGATGAATTTTAGCCAAAACAAGATTAAATCCAAAACTGCATTTATTGATGATACAAAAAAACCTGATTACATCTTATTTATCTTAGCATCTTTAGTCATTACTATTAGTATTATATTCTCATATTCTTTATCTGTATATACCGTAATTAACTATGATTACAATCAATTTCATTTTTTTATTAGACAACTTTTTGTAGGAACAACTTCTATATTTATCATGTGGGTTTTATCCCAAATGGAACCATCTAAAATAATTGGTAAGATGGGAATGACTATGTTTATTCTTTTCTTTTTAATTATGGCAATCATGCCTTTTTTACCTGCTTCAATGGTAACTGCATCGGGTGGAGCTAATAGATGGATAAGACTACCTGGTTTATCTCTCTCCCCTGTGGAGTTTTTTAAAATAGGTTTTATATACTTTTTGTCGTGGAGTTTCCATAGGCGTGTGATGGATCAACCTAAAAAAATGAAATGGAAAGAGGAAATGATTCTAGTACTTCCTTATCTTGGAGCTTTTTTATTGGTTGTTTTTATTGTGGCTTTTATGCAAAAAGATTTTGGTCAAGTTGTACTTATGGGAGGCGTTTTATTCATCTTATTAATGTTTGCTAATAGAAGTATGAAATTCTTCTTAAGTCTAGGTGGTGTTGCTATTCTTGGATTTGTTGGGCTTATTATTGCAGCACCCCACAGAATTCTGAGAATTCAAAGTTGGTGGAGTATGGTTCAAGATTCTATTCTTTCATTTATGCCTGAAATTGTATCTAACAAATTAAGAATTGAAAACTTTCCAGAGCCTTATCAAGTATCTCACTCCTTAAATGCTATTCATAATGGGGGTTTTACCGGTGCTGGATTATCTGAAGGTTCATTAAAAATGGGGTTTTTAAGTGAGGTGCATACTGACTTTGTTTTAGCTGGAATTACTGAAGAAATTGGTTTGATTGGTCTGGTTTGTATTGTTGCAATGTTGTTTATTATCATATGGAGAATTTTTAGAATCAGTAGGCGAATTAGAAACCCCATTTATCATTTATTTACTTTAGGAATTGGATTGATGATAATCATTGCTTTTTTAATTAATTCTTATGGTATTTCTGGAATTATACCTATAAAGGGAATTGCCGTACCTTTTTTAAGTTATGGAGGAAGTTCACTTTTAAGTGTTTCTATTTCTATAGGGTTAGTACTGTCTATTAGTAGAGAAATAAATGAAAAAGAAAAGGGTAAATAGTGCATGGATCAGTTGTAATTACAGGTGGCGGAACAGGTGGACATTTAAAAGTTGCAAAAGCTTTTGAAACGGAATTCATAAATAGAGGGATTCACTGTATTTTTATTGGGTCTGTTAATGGACAAGACAAACAATGGTTTGATCATGATGTAAAATTACGTAAAGCGATATTTTTAGATACCCGAGGTGTTGTCAATAAGGGTTTTTTTGGAAAAATAAAATCCTTATTTCAAATTTACAATGCTATGACACACTGTCAGGAGATTTTTGATAAAGCTGATGTTAAAACGGTGGTTAGCGTTGGTGGTTTTTCAGCAGCACCTGCAACTTTCGCATCTATTTTTAGGCCCTCTTGTAAACTGTATATTCATGAACAAAATTCAGTAATGGGAAAATTAAATAAAATCACTGCTCGTTTTGCCACTGAGTTATTTTCTTCATATGATGAAACCTCTAGAATCAAAGACTATCCTGTTGACATGGAATTTTTTGACGAGGCACGAATACGAGAAAATGTGAAAACAGTGATCTTTCTTGGTGGCTCACAAGGTGCAGTTTTTATCAATGAGTTTGCGCTTAAAGTTGCCTTTAATTTAAATGATATGGGTATTAAAATCATTCATCAAACGGGTCAATTAGATTTAGCGAGGGTTAAAAAAAGATATGAACAACTGGGAATTGATGCAGATGTGTTTGATTTTGATACCAATATATCAAAGAAAATGGCTCAAGCTGATTTTGCAGTAAGTAGAAGTGGCGCATCAACACTGTGGGAACTTAGTGCAAATTCTCTACCGACTCTTTTTATTCCTTATCCATATGCAGCAAAAGATCATCAGTTTCACAATGCTAAATATTTACTGGAAAAGAAGTTGTGTTTTCTTCAAAGGGAAGATACGATTAATGAAAAGTACTTTTTTAATTGTTTAAATGCAGAAGTACTCCATACAATGAGTCGAGGATTGGTTCATTCCATCTTGTTAGATGGAATTAAAAGTATGGTAGATATTATTTTAGACGATAATGCTAAATAAATAAAAGTAAGAGCAATCCTAAAATAATACGATAAATACCAAAGAAAACAAAAGTAAAATTTTCTAGGAATTTTAAAAATAGTTTTATTGTGAGGTAGGCGACTATAAATGAAACTACAAATCCAACTCCCAACACTACAAAGTTTGCATCAGTAAAGTCATTGTAGTGTTTAAGTAAGTCATATCCTGTTGTTGCGCACATCACTGGAAGAGCCAGTAAAAATGAGAATTCAGCACTGGCCTTTCGATTTAGTCCTACTAACATAGCTCCAACAATAGTTGAACCAGCACGGCTTGTTCCAGGAATCAATGCACAAATTTGAGCAAGACCAATTAATAGTGCTTGTTTATAGGATACTTCTTCAATGTCTGAAATAGTATGTTCTTTTTTTCTATAGTATCGCTCTACTATTAAAAATATGATTCCACCCATAATAAACATCGTTGCAACAACTTCAACTGAAAAAAGTGATTTAATTTGTTTTGCAAAAAGAAAACCAACTATTCCAATGGGAATAAAGGCTACAACCAGTTTTTTCCACAGTTCAATTTTTTGTAAGGTAAATTTATCACTATAATTTAGAACAACCGCCAATATTGCCGCAAATTGAATGATCACTTCATATGCTTTGTTAACCGCAGTCTGTTTGATACCCATTAGTTCGCTGGCAACTATCAAATGTCCCGTAGAAGAAATTGGCAAAAATTCAGTAAAACCCTGAATGATGCCCAAAATGATTGATTCAAATATATTCATGGTTACTGACTTTCTTTATAGGAGATGTTTTTGGATAGTTTAAGAAATAGTTTTAAGCTCTTTTTTTCTTTTTGAGAAATTTTATAATCAATTCTTTCAAGATAAGATAAAATATCTTTAGTTGATATTCCAGACCTTTGTGAGTACTTTTTTAATATATATTGAGGTATTTTAACTTTTTTATTAACAAATTTTTTAGATAAGTTTGTTAAAAGTTTTTCATGGGAGGTGTAACATAAACGTGCAAAAACAAAAGGCATGTTGTATTTGTCTTTCCAAGCTTGGGCCAAATCAATAAATTCTTTATGCTCACTTTGATAATAATGTATTAGAGCTTTGTCTCCAATAATAATTTTTCCTTCGAGATTTAAAACTTTGGCTAAAACATTTGATGTTGAAGACTCTTTATCTTTCTCATATGTTCCTGGGATTAAAAGTACTGACAAAACCTTATTTTTAGCCACAATACCTAGGTCTAAAGATTTTTCGCCTCTAGAGGCAACTGAAGAAATAAAAGCAGCATCTATTTGTCTTCTTTTAAATTGTTTATTAATCAATGAAGGGTATGACTTCTTATAATTTATTATTGCCTTTACTCGCGATGATTTGAGGTTTCTTTTGATAAATATATAAAAAGGCAGTAAATTTATATAATCAATTTTTGCAAATATCATTAAATATGTAATCCTAAAATTAAGTGTTAAACTTTGGCTACAATGCCAAAATAAATAAAAACTTGAGTGATATCAATTGAAGTTTTTATTTAATTTGGTATAATATTTAAAATTTGGTAAATAAGGGGTTAAAGTGGTAACAATAGATTTTTTAGGACCTATTAACAAAGATTCTTTACATGTTGATATAAAAAACTTAAATGAGTTAAGCGAGATATTAAAACAAGATGAAGTTGTTTCTTCATGGTTGGGTAACTGCGCGGTTGCGGTTAATGATATGATGATTAATACAAAAGATATTGCATTAAATGATGGAGATAAAGTCTCACTACTTCCTCCTGTATGTGGTGGATGATTCTTAATGAACTGTGAACAATCTAATGAATAATAAACTACAATTATTTGAGGGTGATTTACCTGTTGAACAAATAACGAATACTTGGTATGATGAGTTTAGAAATTCAAATTATGGAGCTATTATCACTTTTGTGGGAGTAGTTCGAGATGAAAATGGAATAGATGGATTATCTTTTGATATTTATGAACCTATATTAAACTCTTGGTTTGATACTTGGCAAGTAAAAGCTAATAAACAGAATGCAATTGTATTGATGGCGCACTCAAAAGGAGATGTTTTAAATCATAAGAGTTCATACATCGCTGCTGTTTGTAGTCCACAAAGAAGAGTTGCCTTAGAATTGATTGACGAGTTTGTTGAAGACTTTAAAAAAAGTGCTCCTATTTGGAAATATGATATTATTAACGGTGAGCGTGTATATGCCCAAGACAGAAGTACCGTCATAAATGGTGCTGGAATTTTAAAATAATGAACAAAAAAACAAGAGTTGATTTACACAATCATACTCCTTTATGTAATCATGCCAATGGCGAGATGGAAGAATTTATACTTAAAGCCATTGAAAAAAAAATAGATGTTTATGGATTTAGCGATCATGCACCCATGGAGTTTGATCCAAAATACAGAATGTCTTTTGAGCAAAAAGCTTCTTATGAAGAAGAAGTAATACGATTAAAAGAAAAATATCAAAATCAAATCAAAATACTTTTAGCTTATGAGGTTGACTTTTTAGAAAATCGTATTTCTGATGAAGTAATGAAAACTAAAGTAGATTACTTTATAGGCTCAGTCCATTTTATTGATGAATGGGGTTTTGACAATCCTGAGTTTATTGGTAAATATAAGCATAAAAATATAGATACTATTTGGGAAGAATATTTTGAAGCCATTGAAAAACTAGCAAAATCAAATTTATTTGATATTGTTGGACATATAGATTTAATTAAAGTATTTAACTTTCTACCTAAAAAAGATGTCCGAAGTATTGTTCAAAATTCTTTAAAAGAAATCAAGAAATCAAATATGGCAATAGAGCTAAATCCAGCTGGTTTACGTAAACCTGTTGCGGAACAATACCCTTCAAGGGATATTCTTGAAGTTGCATATGAGTTAGATATACCAATTACCTTTGGATCTGATGCACATGCAGTTAAACAGATTGGGTTTAAATATGATGAGCTCGTAAGTTTGGCAAAAAAAATAGGCTACACAAAGTGTGCTACCTATGACTATAGGGAAAGAACACTGGTTTCTTTTTAGGCTACTTTTCAGCCATTTAGATAATAATTATTCTGAAAACTTGTCTATTTAATAGCTGTTTCTTTGATATAAAACAGCTTAAAATGTAACTAAGTTGTATATTTTTTACACAATTATTTTAGTTTAGTTTTTAGTTTTTTAGATAGAATAAATAAATTAAAAAATATCAAGGAGATATGTATGGGTAAATTCGTAAACAATAATGAAGAGTTTTTTAAGTACTGTGAAGAAAATGAGGTTCAATTTGTAGATGTTAGATTCTCAGATATGAAAGGGATGTGGCACCACTTAACATATATGATGGATGCAGTTACATCTGATCAATTATCATTTGGTATGCCTTTTGATGGTTCTTCTGTTGATGCATGGCAACCAATTAATAAATCAGATATGATTTTAAAACCAGATGTATCAACTGCATTTTTAGATCCATTTACAGCAGATTCTACTATTATTGTAATTTGTGACGTTTATGATATCTATAAAGGTCAAATGTACGAAAAATGTCCAAGATCTATTGCTAAAAAAGCATTAACTCATTTAAGTGAGTCTGGTGTTGGTGATGTTGCATACTTTGGTCCTGAAAATGAATTTTTTATCTTTGATGATGTAAAAATTATTGATAACATTAATGAGTCATACTATAAAGTAGATTCAGATGAGGGTGAATGGGCAGATGCTACAGATTACGAAGTAGGTAATACAGGACATAGACCACGAACTAAAGGTGGTTATTTCCCAGTTCAACCAACAGATTCTATGGTTGACTTAAGAGCTGAAATGATGCAAGTATTAAAACAAGTTGGTCTTGAAGTAATTCTTGGACATCATGAAGTTGCACAAGCACAAGGTGAAATTGGTATCGTTTTTGATGGTTTAATTGAAGCTGCTGATAATGTTCAAAAATACAAATACGTATGTAAAATGGTTGCTCATTTAAATGGTAAATCTTGTACTTTCATGCCTAAACCTTTATATGGTGATAATGGTAATGGTATGCACGTTCACCAATCAATTTGGAAAGATGGTAAAAACTTATTCTATAAAGAAGGTGAATACGGAAACCTTTCTGAAATGGCTAGACATTATGTTGGTGGAGTATTTAAACATGCTCGTGCAGTTGCTGCATTTACAAACCCATCAACTAACTCTTATAAAAGATTAATTCCAGGTTTTGAAGCACCTTCAATTTTAACTTACTCTTCTCAAAACAGATCTGCTTCTTGTAGAATTCCTTATGGAGCTGGTGAGAAAGCTACAAGAATTGAAATGAGATTCCCTGATTCTACTTGTTGTCCTTATTTAGCATTTGCAGCAATGCTTATGGCTGGACTTGATGGAATTGCTAACAAAATTGAACCAATTGGTCCAATGGACGAAGATTTATTTGAAATGCCTTTAGACGAAATTAGAGAAAGAAATATTCCTCAAATGCCTCATACTTTAAGAGGTTCATTAGAAGCATTAATTAGAGATAATGATTTCTTACAACCTGTATTTACAAAAGATATGGTTGATACATACCAACACTATAAATTTGAAACTCAGGTTCATCCTGATGAAGCTAGACCAACTGCGTTTGAATTTAAAACAACTTATTCTTGTTAATAAAATAAGTATTATGAAAAAGGCCTTATGCGTTTGCATAAGGCCTTTTTTTATGTTTGATATTTTAGAATACGAAGTAGTTAAAATATGATATTACTATCTTTAACTTTGTTTTCACTAACTGCTGGCATTGGAGATGTTTCTGTAAAAAACTCCTTTTTACCTTTGATATAGTTTGTTTTTACTCCTTTTGGCATGACAAAGTTTCTTGCCATTTCAGGATGCAGTTTTAGGTATTTTTTGTAAAAATAAGAAAAAGTAACTCCTGCACTTCTTCCCCCTGTTTCACTTCTTCTCATTGGTTTATTATCATCATTTCCATACCAAACAAGTGTTTGTGTTGTGGGGGTATATCCACAAAACCAAGCATCAATATTTTTATTGGTAGTTCCAGTTTTACCCGCAATCTCAAGGTTTTTCAATCCAGCTTTTCGCCCAGTACCTCTTTTAACTACATCTCTTAAAATTGACGTGGTTAAAAATGTCTGTTCAGGAGAAGTAATATATTTTTCTTCTTTTTCAAAAACAATTTCTTGAGAATTATTATTGGTAATGCTTTGTACTAAATAAGGTTTAACTTGTACACCATTATTTGAAAAGAGGGTATATGCTTCACTTAGTTGCAAGGGCGATATAGAAAAACTTCCCAAAGCAATAGACAAATCATAAGGAATGTTTTTCATTCCAAAATTATGCAATTGTTTATAAATAACATCAATACCAATATCAGTTACCAGATTAATAGTTGCCAAGTTTCTAGAGTGAACTAACGCTTCCCTAAATTTGACGAGTCCTTCATAATCCTCTTCATAGTTTTTTGGCTGCCATTTTTTAATTTGATTATCTCTTGTGTAATTATATGTACGACTAATATCAATTAAGTTTGAAGCTGTTGAATAACCAAGATTCAGTCCGACTTGATATAAAAATGGCTTAACCGCAGACCCTGGCTGTCTTTGACTTTGAACTGCTCGATTAAAAGAGGACTCTTTGTAATTTACACCACCCACTATGGCTAAAATTTTCCCCGTATTATTTTCTAAGGTAACTATTGCACCATTTAGTGTTTGAGTATAAGTTTTGTCATCTTTATATCTACTGTCTCTAATTTTTATTCGTTCATAACCATATTCTAGTGCTTCACGAGCAATATCTTGTGTTTTCAAATCAATGGTTAAATCAACTTTATACCCACCACTTTTGATATCTGGTATATCTTTTTGCAAGATTTTTAAAGCATAGTCTATAACATAGGGAGCTTTATTTTGAGTAAGAGTCTCATTATATACTTTTGGAATATGTGTTAATGAATCAGTATATTCTTGCTCGTTGATCCAGCCTAAACTATGCAATCTGCTAATAACTTGATTGGCACGTGCTAGAGAAAATTTTAATCTGCGTGTTGGGTCATAAAAGCTTGGAGCTCGTGGAAGTCCAACTAGAAGAGCGATTTCCTTTGCATTTAACTCATACAATTCTTTTTTAAAATACCCATAACTGGCAGTTTTTATACCATAATAGCCATGTCCAAAATAGACTTGATTTAGGTATCTTTCAAGTATTTCTTCTTTAGATAAAATTGTTTCTAAACGAAGTGAGAGTAAAACCTCTTTAATTTTTCTCATGATTTTCTTTTCACGTGTTAACACAAGGGTCTTAACTAATTGCTGCGTTAAAGTACTGGCCCCTTCAACCAATTTTCTAGCTTTTATATCTTTTATTATTGCTCTACTTATAGCATCCAAGTTGATACCACTGTGTTCAAAAAATTGCGTATCTTCAATGGCGATGAGTGATTCTATAACTTGTGCTGGAATATCTTCATATTTAACATATAATCTATGCTCTTCATCAAATATATTGGCGACAAGTTTTCCATTTTTATCAAAAAATTGTGTTGTTAATTTTGGTTTATAATTGATGATTTTGTCAATGTCAAATCTGATATTCATATAAATATAAATAAGCCATCCAAAAACCCCTAATAAAACAATTGTAAATAAGCCTAGTATGTATTTCATTGTTTTAAATGATTCCTTTTATTCTCTAAAATTCTTATTTTCGAATGTAGATTCTAATAATTGCTGTGTATATGAATGTGTAGGATTATTTAATAATTCTTGGGTTAAACCTTTTTCTACAATAATACCATTTTTAATAATAACAAGGTTTTTACAAATAAATTTAATACTATGTATATCATGTGTCACAAACAGAAGTAGAATATCTAATTTTTCTTGTAAATATTCTAAAAGTTTCAAAATTGTTTTTTTACTTTCATTGTCTAAAGCTGTAGTTGGTTCATCTAATAATAAAAGTTTTGGTTGAGTAGTCAATGATATAGCAATGACAACTCTTTGAAGTTGTCCTCCACTTAGTTGCTTTGGAAATCGATTTAATACCCATGCTTCAAGTCCAACTAATTCAAGTAGTTCTAGTTTTTTGTTTTCATCACAGAAAAACTGGTTTTTTATTTTTGTCATTGGAGAGAGCGATGTAAAGGGATTTTGAGGAACAAAACCAATATTGCGACTTTCAAGTTTAAAATCTGCATCAACCTCGTACTTTGAGTTAAGGTTAGAAGGTAGAAGATTTAAAATAGATTTTAAGGTGAGAGATTTACCACTCCCACTTTGCCCAATTAATGCTGTGGAGTTCTCTATTTTTAAACTGATGTCAAGTAATTTGTTTTGTTTATCATAAATATGAAGTTTTTTTATATTCAAATATGACACGTTTTTCCTTTAAGAGTTTAGTCCACAGTAAAATAATATTTCTTTAGATTAATGGCTCATCCATCTCTTCTGGAATTTCAATGTTCATTAGTTTGAGTATCGTTGGAGCAACATTATTTAAACTTCCAGGTTTTACTCTGGCAATTACATCACATACTACAAAACAGTATACATCCCCTATTGTGTGGTTTGTTAAAACATTGTTGTTTTCATCTCTCATTTGTTCACAGTTTCCATGATCACTTGTTAGTAAGACATTGTAGTTATTTTCTTTTGCTTTTTGTAAAATTGTACCCAACTCTTTATCAACTGCTTCAACTGCACTTACTGCTGCATCAAAATTACCGGTATGTCCAACCATATCTCCATTTGCAAAATTTACCACGATAAAGTCATATGATTCATCAATGGCAGTTGTCACGGCCATTCCTACTTCTGGTGCGCTCATTTCAGGTTGTAAATCGTAGGTTGCAACCTTTGGGGAAGGAATTAAAACTCGACTTTCATTTAAAACAGGCTCTTCAACTCCTCCATTAAAGAAAAATGTTACATGAGCATACTTTTCTGTTTCTGCTGTATGTAATTGAGTCAATCCTTTATCTGCAATTACTTCAGCTAAGGTATTTTTAGGAGCTGTTTTGGGAAATAGTATTGGAAGAGGTAGGTTTTTGTCATATTGCGTCATAGTGGCAACATTTAGTTTTCCATTAAACCGTGCAAATTCCTTGAAATCTTTATTGGCAACAACATTAGAAATTTCTCTAAATCTATCACTTCTAAAGTTACAAAAAATGACTCCGTCGTTTTCTTCAAAACCCTTGTAATCTCCAAAGGCTGTTGGTTCGATGAATTCATCAAAAATTTTATTTTTGTATGATTCCTCAACATATCCTAAAATATTATCTTGTTTTGAGTTTTCATTCTTCTTAGCATATGCAAGTGCATCATAACCTTTTTGTACTCTGTCCCATCTGTTATCCCTGTCCATTGTAAAGTAACGTCCAGCAATAGATGCTATTTTAATATTTTCATCACAAATATCTAATATTTGTTGAATGTATTTCTTTGAGCTATCAGGTGCTACATCTCGCCCATCTGTGATTATATGTATAAAAGTTTGTTTGCCATTTTGTTTTGCAATAAGTGCTAATTCAATTATGTGATTGATGTGAGAGTGAACTCCACCGTCACTTATTAATCCAATTAAATGAATGTTATTTGATTGACCAATGGTTATATTTAATACTTCATTTCTATGAATAGACTTATCTTGGATAGCTAAGTTGATTTTGACTAAATCTTGATACAGAACTCTTCCTGTTCCCATGGTCATATGTCCGACTTCACTGTTCCCCATTTGTCCTTCAGGTAAACCAACATCCACACCTGAAGTATGAATCAAACTGTAAGGCACTGTTTCAAACAACTTGTCATAAGTTGGAGTTTTTGCACTTGAGAATGCATTAAAAGTATCAGAATCATTATGTCCAATACCATCTGTAATAATTAGAATTGCTTTATTTGTCACTTTAAACCTTTTGAAATATTTTATACTATATAATTGTGCCCTTGCGCGTATTATAACTAAAAAAAGGTTTAAATTTGTTTTACTGGTTTTACAGACACCTAGAGATTAACATATTACAATATATTACTGTTAGAGCTGGACTTGCTTTCTTTATCGCTTTTATTTTGACAATGTTTTTATTGCCCAAATTTATTAAATGGGCAAAATCAAGAAATGCTTCCCAGCCAATTTATGAACATGCTCCTGCATCCCATCAAGAAAAATGTGGAACCCCAACCATGGGAGGAATTGTATTTATTTTTGGAACTATTGTTGCTACTTTATTAACTGCAAAATTAAACAACTATTATGTGGGTGGAGCTCTTTTACTTATTGCTCTTTTCTCTCTCATTGGTATTCAAGATGACTTGTCAAAAATAATTAAAAATAAAAATTCTGCTGGATTAAGTGCTCGCATGAAGTTAGTACTTCAAGTGGTTGCCTCTTTAGCCGTAGTATATGTATTGTATATGTTCAATCACTCTACAACATTATATGTACCTTTTAATAAATCACCCTTAGTAGATATGGGATACTATTCAATTGCTTTTTGGGTGATTGTTATGGTTGCTGCTTCAAATGCAGTAAACATGACGGATGGCTTAGATGGTTTGGCCACTGTGCCTTCCATTATGGCGTTCTTTTCTCTTTCAGCTATTGTTTATGTCACTGGACATGCTGTAATTAGTGGGTATTTATTATTACCAAATATTCAAGTAGCAGGTGAGCTTGCAATTGTGGGTGCTGCAATGATTGGCTCACTGATCGCCTTCTTATGGTTTAATTCGCATCCAGCTGAAGTCTTTATGGGTGACAGTGGAAGTTTACCTATAGGCGGATTTATGGGTTATATGGCTATTGTTGGAAAAAGTGAATTATTGTTAATTATAATTGGCTTCATATTTGTGATTGAAACAGTGTCTGTGATTTTACAAGTGGGTTCTTTTAAACTAAGACAAAAGAGAATTTTTTTGATGGCTCCCATCCATCATCATTTCGAGCAAAAAGGTTGGAAAGAGAACAAAATCATTGTCCGATTTTGGATTATATCTTTTATGACAAACCTAATAGCTCTTATGAGTTTAAAAATCAGATAATATAAAGAGTTAAAATGACAGAAGAAAATATAGATTTAAGAATACTTGGTCGAGGTATTACAGCACAAGGAATCAAAAGTAGATTTCCAAATGCAAAAATGTATGACGACAACAATCAAGACGAATTTGATGTGGACTCTGAAATACTAACAGTAGTAAGTCCTGGAATACCTCCCAGTAACTATTTGGTACAAAATACAAAAAACTTAATCAGTGATTATGATTTGTTCTTGGATAAACAAAATATTCCTTTTTCAATTTGGATTAGTGGAACAAATGGAAAAACTACAACAACTCAAATGTGCCAACACATTCTCTCTCAATATAAAAGTGAATTCGGAGGAAACATAGGTACTCCTCTTGCTAAGCTAGACATGAATTCAAAGATTTGGATTTTAGAATCTAGTTCTTTTACATTGCATTACACCAACATTGTAAATCCAAACTTATATATCTTACTTCCCATTAGTGAAGACCATATTTCTTGGCATGGAAGTTTTGAGGAATATAAAAAATCAAAACTTAAACCCCTTGATAATATGAGTGATGGTGAAATTGCAATTATCCCAAAAGAATTTGAGAACTATGAAACCAGGGCAAAAAAAATTGTATATGAATCTAGTGATGATTTATGTGCAATATTTGATATCGACAAAAATAAAATTAAATTTAAAGAACCATTTTTATTAGATGCCATACTTGCACTTGCTGCTAAAGTAATTTTGTTTGACGAAGTAGATTATCAGTTGATTAATACTTTTGAAATAGATGAACATAAAGTTGAAGAGTTTTTTGACAGTAAAAATAGAATTTGGGTTAATGACACTAAAGCTACAAATGCAGATGCAACAATTTGCGCAGTAGAGAGTTTTAAAAGCAAAAAAATATATTTGATTTTAGGTGGAGATGATAAGGGTGCCAATTTAATACCTTTATTTGAGAAGCTAAAACTTCACAATATTGAAATATTTAGTATTGGTTCTAATAAGCATAGATTAATAGAATTGTCACGTAAATACAATTTAAAGAATACTTTATGTGAAAACTTAGAAGATGCCGTGAAAAAAATATCAATATTACATGATGGTAATACCCTTGCAATGCTTTCTCCTGCGGCATCTTCACTAGATGAATTTGAATCATACAAACAAAGGGGTTTACTATTTAAAGAGCTTGTTATTAAATTAAGTTAGCTTTAAGTGGTTAATGACTATAATTCCACTCCAAATTTGATTGGCTCGGTAGCTCAGTCGGTAGAGCAAAGGACTGAAAATCCTTGTGTCGACAGTTCGATTCTGTCCCGCGCCACCATTTTTGTTTGGATGCTGATGTAGCTCAGTTGGCTAGAGCAGCTGATTTGTAATCAGCAGGTCGGGGGTTCGACTCCCTTCATCAGCTCCATTTTTTACATTGTCAAGTGTTAGTCTTAATTGATCAGCGCTAGACCAGATTAATAATTTCAACCGGGGAGGTTGGAGAGTGGTCAAATCCAAGAGATTGTAAATCTCTCGCCTATGGCTTCGAAGGTTCGAGTCCTTCTCTC
>Ga0209081_1000729_pt1 | contig 19853 bp, 19 predicted proteins | sample GOMGulsemesocosm_4_FD_184636 | JGI IMG/M metagenome (GOLD analysis project Ga0209081, IMG submission 184636) | Methane-oxidizing microbial communities from mesocosms in the Gulf of Mexico - GOM15B Gulf of Mexico (SPAdes) (version 2) | ecosystem: Environmental > Aquatic > Marine > Cold seeps... | reverse complement strand
GGTTGGATTTTATCTGCCAAACAGTTGATTTTAAAGTTAATAGGAACTTGTTGGTTTTTTAAAGCTATTTCTGTATGAGCTATTAAAGGCGAGGGAGTATCTGTTAAGGAAATATCATATAGTTTTAGGGGCGAACTTTGCTAAATATTTGTTGTTTTTATCATGTAAGATAAGCATTCCTTGCTCATTAATAATATAATATTTGCTTTGATTCAATACTTGTAAGTATTTATATTCAATATTAGCAAGCACAGGTATGCAGGCCTTCATTGTTACAATTATTTGTGAAAAGCTAAGTTTGTTTTTTTCTTGAAATAATTTACCGCTATAGCTATTACAGCCAGCAGAACCACTTACCTTATTATCGTTGTTCATTAGTAAAGTTATATTAACTTTATCAGGTATACCTACACTGAAAACATCTTCAGCTTGCCATAATTGGTTAATTAGCTGTTTATTAGTATTATTAACTTCCCTTAAAGAATCAATACTTGTTGTACAAGCGGCGATTGACATTAGCAATATAAGTAATAAAGGATTAATAATAAATTTTTTCATGATATTTTATTAAAAAATAATTTATGATCTTTTTACGATAATAACGTCAACTTGGCGTTTGTTGTTTTGTTGTGAAATAACAATTCTTATTGAGTGGGTATCTTTTTGAAATTTTAACGTTAAGCGATCTCGTTTCCTTTCTTGTGATAAAACTTCGCCGTATTGTTGTTGATAAAAATATATTATTTGGTCTTCTTGTGCGTTTGTAAAGTAATTTAAAACGGCAGGAATATCATCGGTAAAATTAGCGAAAACCTGAGCATTTTCCATTATAGGAATTGATATTATATCTTTTTTTTCATCACTTAAAGCAAAAAAACTGGCACTATAAGTAAGTGCTACCGTACTTAATATCAAGACGAATTTGTTTCTATATTTCATTTTCATTTTCATTTTATTATCCTACTATATTATCCTACTACTAGTTTTATATGGTTTTATACCCATGTCTTTAAATATATATTATTTTTAGATGTTGTGCGACTAATCAAGTGCTAATAAGTTGTCACGATAGTGATCAACCCATAAAGCGGTAGCACCGCAAATAGCAACAGGCATAACAATTAAGTTTACAATAGGAATCATAGAAAATATTGCAACACTGATACCAAAGCTATAGCTTAAACTTTGATTTTGTTTTAATTGTTGTCTCATTACCTTAAATGAAATTTTATGATTATCAAAAGGGTAATCTTTATATTGTATTGCCATCATCCAAGCGACAAATAAAAACCACAGTATTTGCCCAATGACTGGCAATATCCACATTAAAATGAAAAAAATGAGCACACGGGGTAAGTAGTACACTAATTTTTTTAGTTCGCGCGCTAATGTTCTAGGGGTGTCTTTCACTACGTCAAACATATTTCCACTTGGTATTGTTTCTTTTAACAAAATGCTTTCTATTTTCTCAGACAGTAAGCCGTTAAATGGAGCTGCTAACCAGTTGGCCGCCGTACTAAAAATAAAAGAGAAAACAATTAAAATAGTAATGACAGCTAAGGGCCATAAAAAACTGCTTAGCCATGATAACCAATCTGGCAGCCAGCTCATTAAAATATTTATGTAGTGTTTAAGCTCAATGTACATAAAATAAAAAGCAGTACTAAATAACAATAAATTAATAAATAATGGAATAAAAACAAAGCGGCGAATACCTTTTAAGTGAATTAATTCGAAGCCTTTGAAAAAATAACCAGCGCCGCTATTTGCGTAAGTTGACCTATCTTGTTTGATTTTTTTAGATGTATATGCCATGAATGATTATTGTGTTAACCCGTTGATATTCCTCACTTGAGTATAAACTTTGTTTAATCACAATTACAGCACTAACTTGTTACAAAATTGCCCTGTTTCTGTTAAAGTTATTAATATGTAAAATTTTATAAATAATAACAATTTCAACTTTCCCAGCAAAAGTAGAAAAAGTAATAATACAGGCTTGAAAATGGAAGATAACTTTAGAAATGCATTAATTATTCTTAGTGGCGTAGTTATTGCGGCTATATTTATTCATGGTTTATGGACCATTAGAAAACAAAAAAACCCATATAAGCTTAAAGCTAGCAAAGATCAGGTTAAGCCGTTATCAAGAGATTTTGATGGAAAAGGTTTTGACCAAGATGGTGTTGGTAAGATTAAAGTAATAAAGAAAAATAATGAACCTGAAGTTAATAGTGAGGAAGACTTTGAACAAATAATTAATTTAGAAGGTATTAGTCATTTGAACGATGATCAACGTGATGATTTATATAATGAATTATCTTCACAAGAACACGTTGAGGCTCACGGTATTAATATCTTTTCTGGTGCTAATGACATCGAAAATGAAAAGCATGGTATGGAAGAAATAAAGTTAGCCCCTATTTATGCACAGCCAGTAACTCAAGCTAAACCTGATTCTAAGAAAACAACGCCTAAAAAAACAAAGAATGTTTCCACTCAAACAAAGTCAGCAAGTCAAATTGCTGCACAGCATAACGAAATAGAAACCAACTTCGGCGATGCTTTAGCTTTTGATGAACAGCATGCTCCAACGGTTAATTTTGATAATGTAGATAAAAACTCATCACAACCTTTATCACCACAAAAAACATTAAAAAATAAAACAATCGAACCTCAAATTATTATTTTAAGTGTTGTTATGCCAATGAATCAGTTAATGCCAGGTGTAGTACTGTTGCCAACTTTATTAACTTTAGGATTGAAATTCGGTGAAATGAATATTTTTCATCGTCACCAGGACAATGCAGGTACTGGCGCAGTAACGTTTAGTTTGGCTAATATGATGAATCCAGGTTCATTTGATTTAGATACCATGGAAACGTTTGCCACTAAAGGTGTTAGTTTGTTTATGGCTTTACCTAATGCGAGTGATCCTTTTGCTGTTTTTGAACAAATGTTAGCAGCAGCTAAGCAGCTAGCAAAAGAGTTTAATGCTCAGTTGCTAGATGACAAACGTAATGTAATGACTAAGCAAATCGAGCAAGATTATGTTGCTAAAATACATGAATTTGAGCGTGATAATTGTCTAACGAGAGTTGTTTAACTCGTGTTGAATAACGCCAAGTTTTAGTACGCCCATTTTTCTATAAGCCTTTTAATTATTCAAGGGCTTATACCAATATCAATACCAATATCAATACCAATAAATACATGATCATTCTAAATGGACTAAATACTCCAATAACGTCGTTGCTTTCAATCCTAATAGCCAGCTATTACTCAATCAAACGCCTTGCCTACATGGATGTAGGTACTTAGGTTTTGTCTGGAATTGAAAATCTGTGTTATTGAAAATTTATCCTCATTAATAATTGATCTCCAATTTACTCGCACTGGTATTATTTATCAGTATTTCTCGAAAAAGAGTTTGAATTATGCCCAAGTCACTTGCTAAGTTTACTGCACGAGTAAATGAGCTCTATCAGCAAATAAATCAATATAATCACCAATATTATGTACTTGATCAGCCAAGCGTTCCTGATGCTGAATATGATCGTTTGATGCGTGAATTGATCAGTATTGAAGAAAAGTTTCCAGCCTTAAAATCGTTAGAGTCACCTAGTCAAAAAGTTGGAGGGCAAGCATTAAAAGCATTTACTCAAGTTAAACATCAAGTTGCTATGTTATCGTTAGATAATGTTTTTTCAACAGATGAATGGCAGGCTTTTGTAAAACGAATTCAAGATAAACTAAAACAAAATGATCCTATCATTATTTGTGCCGAACCAAAGCTTGATGGTTTAGCGGTAAGCTTACGTTATGAACAGGGGATTTTAGTACAGGCAGCAACAAGAGGCGATGGTAGTACGGGCGAAAACATCACAGAGAATATTCGTACTATTAAATCAATTCCACTAAAACTTATAGGGATAAAGGGCGTCGATTATCCTGAAGTACTTGAAGTGCGTGGTGAAGTATTCATGCCCAAAGCTAGCTTTGAACAACTAAACGAAATAGCTAAAAAGAGAGGTGAAAAGCTCTTTGCTAACCCTAGAAATGCAGCGGCTGGTAGTTTACGTCAACTCGATTCTAAAATTACAGCTAAACGTAATTTAGCTTTTTATGCTTATGGATTGGGTTTTGTTGGCGCCTTATCTATAAATAAAAATGCTGCAACAGAGCGGTTATTTCTAAAACCTTCCCATTATCAAAGACTGTGTCAGGTAAAAGCACTAGGCTTACCTATGTGTCCAGAGGTGCGTTTATTAGAAAATACTCAGCAAGTAGAAGCTTTCTATCATGATATTTTAACTAAGCGTGATGGCTTAAGTTATGAAATTGACGGCACGGTATTAAAAGTTGATGATATTGTATTGCAAGAAAAGCTAGGCTTTGTTGCCCGCGCGCCTCGATGGGCTATTGCCTATAAATTTCCCGCACAAGAAGAGTTAACCATTGTTGAAGACGTTGAGTTTCAAGTAGGACGCACAGGTGCAATAACCCCTGTTGCTCGGCTAAAACCGGTTTTTGTTGGGGGTGTTACCGTTTCTAACGCGACATTGCACAATCAAGATGAAATTGAACGTTTAGGTTTAAAGGTAAATGATAGTGTAATTATTAGACGCGCAGGTGATGTTATTCCACAAATCGTCTCGGTAGTGTTAGATAAACGTCCAGAAAATGCAACTGATATAGTGTTTCCTACAACTTGCCCTGTGTGTAATTCAGCCGTTGCTAAGGCAGAGGGAGAAGCGATACTACGTTGTACCGCAGGGCTTTTTTGCCAGGCACAACGTAAAGAAGCGATAAAACACTTTTCTTCACGTAAAGCCCATGATATTGATGGTTTAGGTGATAAGTTGGTGGAGCAATTGGTCGATGAAAATCTTATAAGTACTCCTGCTGATTTATTTAAACTAACAGAAATTCAAATCAGCACCATGGAACGAATGGGGCAAAAATCAGCAAAAAAATTAATTGTTTCGTTAGAAAAGGCTAAACACACTACATTAGCAAAATTTATTTACGGGTTAGGAATTAGAGAGGTAGGTGAGGCTACGGCAGCTAATTTAGCTAATCATTTTACTACTTTATCTGCAATACAAAGTGCAACTTTTGATAGCTTGCAAGATGTTGATGATGTTGGGAATATCGTTGCTAAAAATATAGTTAGCTTTTTTAAAGAAGAACATAATATAGCTGTCGTGTTATCGTTAACTGCCATTATGAGTTGGCCGGATATAACGATTAAAAGAGCAGATGAATTGCCATTAGCGAATAAAGTTTTTGTGCTAACAGGCACACTAAGCCAAATGGGTAGAAGTGAAGCTAAAAGCGCACTACAGGCGTTAGGTGCAAAAGTTTCCGGCAGCGTTTCAGCAAAAACACATTTTTTAGTTGCAGGTGAAAAAGCGGGTTCGAAGTTAACTAAAGCGCAGGAACTCGGTGTGAAAGTATTGACGGAAGATGAACTGGCTACTTTATTAGCTAAATATTAATAATTTAAATAACTAAATAATTTAAAAAAGCAGCCAATCCCATAGAAATTGTATTATGCGAGTATTCTTAATATTATTGAAGTGGTGACACATAACCATCTGGTTTTAAAGCCAATATATCGCAATTTAGTTGGTCAATAACATGCTCTGCGGTATTGCCGATTAATGCAGCTGAAAGCCCTGTTCTTCCTATTGTACCAAGAACAACCAACTCAGCGTCTATCTTTTCTGCTACTTGTTCAATTACCGCTTCAGGTAGCCCTTCTTCAATGTGTGTATTAACAACACTTATATCAAATTTATTCGCATGTTTAATCATTGCTTGTTGGTGATGTTTAAGTATAGTGTCATTATATTCTGTCGAGTTGAATTCGGGTATTTCTATCGCTATATTGACAGGAGTACCTGGGTAAGAATTTACTAAATGTACATTTGCTTGAATTACTTGAGCAAGTTGCTTGGTTTCTTCAGTAATTTTTATATTAAGTGAATGATGCTCTGTTTCATCACTGCCTAAATTTAAAGCAGCAATGATATTGCCATTTTGAGGCCATTCATGTTCTTTTACTAGCAACACAGGGCAAGGGCATTTACGTAAAATATGCCAATCTGTGGGGGTGAAAATTATAGATTTTAGTTTGTCATGTTGATGAGTTCCTTTGACAACCAGATCATAATTTTTATTGATAACTTGCTCAATTATTGCTTCAAATGGGCGACTGTGCCATGTAACCTGACATTGAATGTCAATATCAGTGTCTGTGTCAGTGTTTAACGATTGAATAATGTCTTTTAACCACAGTTCTTTGTCGTTAATTACGGATTGGCGCATGGCATCACGTTCATCACCTGAAAGTATGGTGGTCATTTCATAGGAAAAATCAAAGATGCTTAAAAAAGCATTAATTATTACTTTAGTACCGTTAGCTTCATTGATGTTAACGGCTAAAGAAATTGCTCGTTTAAGTGCTTTTTGTTCATCATTGCTTGGATCAATAACGACAAGAATATTTTTATAAGTGTTCATTAAAACCTCACTGTTACTATCTGTTTTTCAACGTAATATAAACTTAGTTAATTTATAGCAAAAGTTAAAGATTAATGCTTGTTTTAAATTAATTTATTGAGGGTTTTATTTAAATAAAGCGAGTTTCATTGATTAAGTGAGATGTTCTACTTATAAAATTTATAACGTAGAACGGGCATTTTTTGAAAAGCTTACCAAGCGGGTATATATACCTATAATCATTCAAAACTCGCATTTTGAACAATCACAGGTATAGCGCTTACTCATAAGGTGAGTGTAGTGAACGCTGTAAAAAGTTAATTCTCAGATGATTTTAACAAGTCTGATTTATGATGTTATGTAGAAGCGCAGTCACTTAATTGATCAATATCCAGAATGGTAATAAGTTTTCCATCAACCTTAATTAAGCCACTTTTATGAAAACGGTTTAATAAACGACTAATTGTTTCTACGGTAAGACCAATATAATTTCCTATATCACTTCGGGTCATTGTTAATCGAAACTCTATAGCTGATAGCCCTCTGTTTTTATATCTGTCACTTAAGCTAACTAAAAAGGTAGCTACCCGTTGTTCAGCATTTTTTCTGTTTAATAAGGTTAACATTTCTTGATCTGTTCTTATTTCATTACTCATTAAGCGCAATACTTGTTTTTTAAGTTTTGGCATGGTGTTAGATAGGGTATCTAAATTATCATAAGGAATTTCACATACCATTGATGTTTCTAATGCTTGAGCAAAGCTTTTATGTTCACTGTCAGCAATGGCATCAAAGCCTAATAAATCACCGGCAAGATGAAAACCTGTTATCTGCTCTTCTCCTTGCTCGTTTACTGTATAGGTTTTAAATGTGCCGCTGCGAATAGCAAATAAAGCATGTAACTCTTGACCGTCAGAAAAAATTTTATCGCCTTTATGAATAGGGCGTTTACGATCAATTATATCATCTAAGGTATTTAACTCTTGCTCATTTAAAGTAAACGGTAGGCAAAGTTCGCTTATACTACAGTTTTGACAGTTAATATGCTGGGTAGTTTGACCACTTTTATTCGACATGGATTACTCTAAATTTATAAGACAAGCATATGGTATTAGAACATTTGTTGATATGCAACAACAAAACTGTAAATACCATAGGATATAAGTGCTATAGCCATTGTTTTTCTAAACCATAAATTCATTAATAACATTTTTGTGTTAATAAAGCCTAATGATAATGTGAGTAGGGCGGGCAGTGTACCTAAACCAAAGAAAAACATAACGCCAGCACCTGCTATTATACTATTACTAGCTAATGCCCAGGTAAGCGTAGAATATACCAGTCCGCAAGGTAGCCATCCCCAAACAGCGCCCAAGGTAAATGCTTTTGTTGGAGTATCGACAGGTAGTGCCTTACTTGCTAACGGTGATACATATTTCCATAACCACTTGCCTAAGTACTCAATACGGTTTAACCACATTATCCATTGCCCTAAATATAACCCTAACAATATTACAAATAATGCAGAGAACATTCTTAAACCAGCAAGCGGCATTCCTAGGTTTTTAGCTGCAATAGAGCCAGTAAAGCCAACAATAGCACCAATAAGGCTATAAGAGGCTATGCGACCGAGATTATAATTGAAGATTAAAATAAACTTACTTGAAGGTTTTATTGATCTTTGATTGTTAACGGGGATTTGTTGCTGGTCATAACTTGAATTTTTTGGTAGTGCAGAGGTTAACATAGTGGTGATACCACCACACATGGCAATACAATGCCCAGAGCCTAGTAAACCAATAATGAAAGCAGATAAAAAGTCTAGGGTCATTTGTTACTTTGCTTTGCTGTTACTTTGTTTTTTTCTTTAATTTCTTTGTTACTTGACAGAAGTGACTCTTCATTTTTTTCTTCCTCATCAAAAAGAATGCTCATACCTTGTTTTTCAAGGTCTTCAAATTGTTCTGTTTTTACGGCCCAAAAGAACAAATAAATGCCTAAAGCCGTAAATACTATAGCGACGGGGATTAAGATATAAATAATACTCATGGTTTTTTGCTCAGTAATGGTGAATTTTTCATGTTAAATTTAGTTGCTATTATTAGTTGTTGCTTTTTTTATTTTTTAGTAAACGCAGCGAGTTGGTAATTACTAAAATTGAACTGGCAGACATACCAATAACTGCCATGTAAGGTGTTATATGGCCACTTACAGCTAAGGGTAAAACAATAGCATTATACCCAAAGGCCCATAAATAATTTTGTATAATAATATCACGTGTTTTTATTGCAACTTCACTCATCACATGAATACTAGCCAATTGATTGTTTAATAAAATAACGTCAGCACCACTTTTGGCTATATCTGTACCACAACCCATTGCCATAGATACATGAGCCGTACCAAAAACAGGTGAGTCGTTAACGCCATCGCCTATCATGGCAACGATTTTATCTTCCTGCTGAATATTTTGCAGCTTAAGCATCTTGTCTTGGGCTGATAAGTCACCATAACATTCTGGTATGCCAAGCGCTTTAGCAACACGTTGACAAGCTTTTTGGCTGTCACCAGAAAGCATGACTATTTGATGTTTGTTTTTTAAATTGTTGATTAATGCCTGTGCATCGGTACGGATTTCATCTATTAAATTAAAAGTGGCAATGGGTTCCTGCTCACACATCAATACACATGATGCAGATAGGTAGTCTTGTTTATCGGTTAATTTGCTAATTAACCAACTAGGTTTACCTATGTGATAAGTTTTACCGTTGATAGTACCACTGACGCCTTTGCCAGAATGGACTTCAACATTGTTAGCATGAATAGAGAAATCACGATGTTTAGCAAAGGGTTTAGCTAAAGGGTGTTCTGAGTGTGATTCTAAAGCTGCTGCAATAGCTAATGCATTTTCTTGATTATATTCTTTCGTAGCTATAACTTTAGTTTTTTGGATTGAAAATTCACCCGTGGTAATAGTGCCCGTTTTATCGAATGCGAATACATCAACTTTTGGCATGGTTTCCATCACATGCGCTGATTTGATCATAATGCCATTGCGGTTAAGGCGAGTTGTGGCACAAGTTAATGCGGTTGGGGTAGCTAAAGATAGCGCGCAAGGGCAGGTGGCAACCAATACTGATAACGTTATCCAAAAGGCTTGTTCTGGCAAATGTTGGTGCCAATAAAGTGCGGTGCCAATAGCGGTTAATAAAATAATGGCAACAAAATATTGTGCTACTTTATCTGAAAATTTTGCTAGTTTAGGTTTGTGTGCTTGAGACTGTTCACTTAAACGGATCAGCTGACTTAAAAATGATTGACTGCTGAGCTTGGTTACTTTTACCGTTAAATTACCATCGCCATTTATAGTGCCTGAAAAAACATGGTCATCTATAGCTTTATTTACAGGCATTTGTTCTCCTGACAGCATGGCTTCATTTACTTGGGAACTACCCTGAGTCACAATACCGTCAGCAGGAATAGTTTCACCTGGTTTAATTAAAACAAAATCATCTATTATTAATAATTTAGCCGCAACAAGCTCTTCTTTTATTACAGTTTTTATTGCTTTACTGGTGTTTGCTGCATTGCTTTCTTCTATCGTTAGGCGAGTTGCTGTCATTGGCATCAGCTTTAATAAATTTGCTGATACTTGTGCTGCATGAGATCGAGCACGAAACTCTAAAAACTTACCAATAAGTAATAAAAAGGTAAACATAGAAACCGATTCAAAATAAACTTCACCTTGCTCGGTAATGGTTGCCCATGCACTAGCACTAAAAGCTAGAATAATAGCAATAGATACAGGTACATCCATAGATAAACGTTTTAATTTAAGCGCGTTAATTGCACCAATATAAAAGGGCAGTGCGCCATAGCTAACAATAGGTAACACTAAAATAAAACTTATCAAACGTAAATAAACTTTATTGTTTTCACCCATGCCAGAAAAAGCGCCAAAATATAAACCAATAGCAATCATCATTATTTGCATCATTAAAATACCACTAATACCTAAGCGTTTAATGAATATTTTATTTTGCGCTTTATTGCGTAACTCAACTTCATTTGCCTTAAATGGCATGGCTTGATAGCCAATATGATCAATGGTATTTAAAATATCGCTCAGCTTTAAGGTGTCATCTTGCCATTTTACCGTTGCTCTTTGTGTTGTAGCATTAACACTGACACTGTGTAGCCCTTTTAATTTACCCAGTTGCATCTCTATTAACCACGCACAGGCTGCACAACTTATCCCTTCAACGGTTAAAATGGCTTCTTTAAAACCATCATCTTGATAAATAAATTCACTTTGTAGTACTGCTTCATCGAGCAATTGGTTTTTTTGTAGCTGTTCTGGGATAAGCTCTGCACCTTTAGTCGCAGGCTCTGTTCTAACTGTGTAATATTGTGTTAGGTTATTATCAACAATGGTTTGTGCTACTGCTTGACAGCCTATGCAACACATAGGCTGTACTTTGTTATTTATGTTTACGCTAAGTTCAATACCTTTTGGTATTAATTCATTACAATGAAAGCAAAGGGTCGGGGCAGTAGACATAAATAAGTTAGTGCTCTGTTTTGAAAAATAAAACGTACGGGATATTACTGTGCTTTAGTAGGATCTGGGATTATGTCGATAAATTCGTTTTGCGGTAGACTAACGACGTCTTGAATTTTCCAAATGTTATCAAATGGCGTTATTGTTATTTTCCATTTTCCGGTAATGTTTTTATCAAATTTTTCCCTAAAGTGACCATTACCATCAGGTGTTAACGATAGGTGAAAATCTTTATCTTCAAGGGTAGGGTGATAAAAAACAATATTAAGTAAAGGAAATGTTTTTTCAATACCTATTGGCTTGATTAAAAGCTCGTTATCACTAAATTTTAACGCAAAACGCATACCTAGTTTTTGTGCTTTTTTTACTTTAGCAACTTGTAAATTAATTGCTTTACCCATTTTATAATAATCGCCAACAACGTAAGTGTCGGGGTTTGTATTAGCAATAATATAGGTCGTAATACCCGCTACAACCGCGGTAAAAGGAAGAATAAAAACTAACCAAGCCCAAGGCTCGCGATACCAAGATGTTTTCATAAGAATGATTATATTTATGTTGTGTAAAATTGGCAGGTATTATAGCGTTTTTATTGATTGGGGGCTAGTTTAGTTACTGTGTAAAACACAATAAATAAACAATAAAAAAGGCTAATTAACAATGAGTTAATTAGCCTTTTGTGATTATTTTAATCTTAGATTAAATATTTACATTTAATACAGTTAATTAATCTTGAGAAAGAGAATAAACATAAGCACTGATAACGTGTACTTTTTCTTCGCCTAAAATCTTATCCCAAGGAGGCATAACGCCAGCGCGACCATTTCTAATTGACGCTTCAATAACGCGTGGAGAACCACCGTATAACCAAACGTTATCAGTTAGGTTTGGAGCACCCATTGGTAAGCCAAGTGCCAAACTACCTTGACCATCAGAGCCATGACAACCAGCACAAATACCAAATTTAGCTTTACCAGCTTTAGCAAGTTCAGGGTTAACAGAACGACCACTTAAACTTATCACATAGGCAGCAACTTCTTTAACACCTTGTTCGCCGCCTAAAATACCTTCCCAAGCCATCATGCCCATTGCTTTGCGGCCGTGCATAATAGTTTCTTTGATTTTCTCAGGACTGCCACCATACAACCAGTCTTTATCTGTTAAATCAGGAAAGCCAGTAGTACCACCTGCATTAGAGCCATGGCACTGTGAACAGTTTTGAATAAATAAGCGTTGACCAACTTTTAAAGCTTCAGGATCAGTGGCTAAATCTTCAATACTACGTGCAGCATAAGCATCAAAAATTGGACCGTATATAGTGTCAGCATGCGCTATTTCACGGTCATACTGTACTAAAACACCAGAGTCTTTTTTCAAATACTCTGCTGTTTTCGCTTTTGATTCAGCAATGTTCATAATACCTTGGTTTGAACTTTTCCAACTTAAAAGGCCAGTCCAGTTACCTAAACCATATAAAGCAATATAACCAAACGCCCAAATAATAGTTAATAAAAAGAAAGTACTCCACCAAGTAGGTAGTGGATTGTTTAACTCTTCAATGCCGTCAAAAGTGTGCCCCATAGAAGCACCTTCTTCAACATCTGCAAAGTTTTTTAAGCACAACCGTAATAGTATAAAACAACCTACTAAAGTAGCTAAGGTTAAACCCCAAACCCATATATTCCAGAAGCTAGACATTTTTATTCGTCTCCTGTTCGCTCTTTGTTTTAAGATGGCATTCTTTATCTTGTTTTGTTTCTTCTTCAAAAATCGAATTCGCTACATCATCAAAAGATGAGTTACGCTTTTTCGAATATGACCAAGCAACAATGATTATAAATAATGCAAATATTAGGAGGGCAACAAGCCCTCTAAGTGTTCCGTAATCCATCAGGTATTCCTAATAAATAATTACTTCAATGCGTGGCCAAGTGATTGCAAGTAAGCAACCAAGGCACTCATTTCAGTTTTACCTTGTACCGCATCTTTAGCACCGTCAATTTCTGCTTGTGTATAAAGCGGAATTCTTTCACCAGTTTCTTTATCAATATGACTACGATTACGAGTTAACCAGTTAAAGGTTTCAAGCTTTTTACCTGTAATTTCACCATCCAACGTATTGTCATTTAGCCAATGATAAGAAGGCATGTTTGATTCAGGTACAACTGAACGAGGGTCTGTTAAATGGGCAATATGCCAATCATCACTGTATCGATTACCAACACGAGCTAAATCAGGCCCTGTACGTTTTGAACCCCATAAAAAAGGATGTTCCCAAACATGTTCGCCAGCAACACTATAGTGACCGTAACGTTCAGTTTCTGCTCTAAATGGGCGGATCATTTGGCTGTGACAGTTGCTACAACCTTCACGAATATAAATATCGCGTCCTTCCATTTGTAAAGCAGTATAAGGCTTTAGGTTATCTACGGGTGTTGTCGTTTCTTTTTGGAAAAACAGAGGGGTAATCTCTACTAAACCACCAATGCTGATTGCAATTACAGTAAATAGAAAGAACAAACCAACATTCTTTTCAACAGTTTCATGTTTATTTGTCGAAGTGTTTTTTGAAGTATTTTTCATGTTAGTTCTCCTTAAGCTTCTTCAACAGCTTTTAGACTTCCGTCTTTAGCGCCGATAGTTTTAAACATGTTATAGGCCATTAATACAAAACCTGTAACAACTAATACACCACCTAAGAAACGAATGAAATAAAACGGATAAGAGGCAGTTAAACTTTCAACAAAACTGTAGGTTAAAGTACCATCAGCATTTACTGCACGCCACATTAAACCTTGCATAACACCTGAAATCCACATTGCAACAATGTAAAGGATAATGCCCGTGGTATGAATCCAGAAATGAATGTTAATCAAGCGAATACTGTACATACGTCCTTGATTAAATAGCACAGGAATTAAATGATACATAGCACCAATTGTTATCATAGCTACCCAACCTAAGGCGCCAGAATGAACATGGCCAACAGTCCAATCAGTATAATGAGATAAAGCATTCACTGATTTAATTGCCATCATTGGACCTTCAAAAGTAGACATACCATAGAAAGATAAAGAGACAATTAAGAAACGAAGAATAGGATCACTACGAAGTTTATGCCAAGCACCTGAAAGGGTCATTATGCCGTTAATCATACCGCCCCATGAAGGCAAGAATAATACGATAGACATTACCATACCAATAGACTGAACCCAATCTGGTAGTGCTGTGTAATGTAAATGATGAGGTCCAACCCAAATATATAAAGAGATCAAAGCCCAAAAATGAACAATAGATAAGCGGTATGAATAAACAGGACGTCCTGCTTGTTTAGGAACGAAGTAATACATCATACCTAAGAAACCAGCAGTTAATAAGAAACCAACAGCATTATGACCGTACCACCACTGCACCATGGCATCGATTGCACCAGGGTAAATAGAGTATGATTTCATAAAAGAGACAGGTACTACCATTGAATTACCAATATGAAGTACCGCAATGGTAATAATAAAAGCACCAAAAAACCAGTTGGCTACATATATATGTGAAGTTTTACGTTTTACTATGGTACCAAAAAACACAATAGCATACGAAACCCAAACAATGGTGAGAAGAATATCAATTGGCCATTCTAGTTCAGCATATTCTTTTGTAGACGTATACCCTAAAGGTAGCGATATAACCGCAGCTAAAATCACTGCTTGCCAACCCCAAAAGGTGAATGCTATTAATGGCCCGCCGAACAATCTAGTTTGACAAGTACGTTGTACTATATAGTAAGACGTAGCAAATAAAGCACTAGTACCAAAGGCGAAAATTACCGCATTGGTGTGAAGTGGACGAAGGCGAGAGTAGGTTAACCAAGGTGTATCAAAGTTTAACGCAGGCCAAATTAATTGAGCCGCGATGAGTACACCTACGAGTGTACCAACGAGTCCCCAGATTACAGTCATTACAGTAAATTGACGAACAACATCGAAGTTGTAGTCTACTGCTGACGTATTACTAATGGTCATGTTATGGATTCCGCAGTGTTATTATTAAATAGAAAAGCTAAAGCGTTTAAACTTAAAGCTTAATCTGTGTGTTTTGTATACAGTAGTGCAATAGCTAATAAAAACAAACTGAACCTACTATATACAACAACAATTTTACCCTTTGACTACGATATAAATCAACCTTCATGGCTGTTTAAATTTGACCTATATCAATTTTAAACATAATTTTCCATAAACATTGTGTGGATATAAAAAACTTGTAACAATTTCACTTATGATACTCTCTTGAACATCCATTGCTTGGTTAATTAACTACTTCGTTCACTTGCTTGATTAAATATAAATAATAAGTTTAAATGACTTGAATGAAATAATAATTAATTTGTTAAGTTAGTAAATATTATTAACGAATATTAACGAATATTAACGAATATTAGGGATAAATAAGTTAATGAGCAGAATAAGTAAGTTGGTTGTTAGAATATTCTTCATTATTACTCTGTTAAGTTTAATAGGATGTAAACCAGTCAAAATTGCTTCCACTAATGAGAAAGTTAATTATGATTTTTCTTGTATTACTAGCCAAAGTAATTGTGAAATAACTACCGAGTTAGGTGATTTCACCGTACAGTTTTCAGGTGAACTTGCAGAAGGAAAGATTAAAACAGAACTACCTTTATATATTCGACTAAAATTTAATGGAGATAAAGATAGTTATAAATTGCAAAAAGCTGATAGTTTTATGGAAGGGACAAATATGTTTATGGGGAAAATCCCAGTTTTTTTTGAAGTAAGCTCGGAGAAAAATACATTAATTGCCCAAACACTTTTAGCCAGCTGTAGTGAAGAGGTTATGACTTGGCGGTTATGGTTTACTATAGATATAAATGTAAATAATAACATCAAGCAACAAAGCTTCTTTATTGATTTTGATAGTAAACGATTATAAAACAAGTTACGAGTTATTAGTTTCGAGCCTCGAAATTAGCAATGTTTTTGCCTGATAATGAGAGATAACAAAATACTTTTTTGTTATCTCTCATATGTCCTTGCTCTTTATATATTATTTGTTACATCAATTGACAACTTCAATCGCTGACCAGGTTGTAAGTATTTATTTCTATTTAAACTGTTCCAACGTTCAATATCACTAATACGCACATTGAACTTATCAGCAATGCGAGCAAAAGAATCACCACCTCGTACCTTGTAGGTAATATTACGCATAATACCTTGTTCAGCATTAGTATTTATACCAGCATTGTTTTTTGATGATACTGGCTTTGTCCAAATAACTAGCTTTTGACCAAGTTTTAACATATCGCGAGGAGCAAAACCGTTCCATTTGGCTATTTTACTGCCACTCACTTTATAGTGCTGACCAATATCCCAAAGGTTATCGCCTGAAACTACGGTGTGAGTAACTTTGAAACCTTTTTGTGATCTAGACTGTTTTTTGGCAATACGTTGATCTTTCGATAAAATATAACTATCTAGGGATTTAGCAGCAACGGGGATTAATAAATACTTACCTGTTCTTATTTGATTACCTTTAATGCCATTAACTTGGCGAATTAAGCTTACCCTAGTATGAAATTTATTAGAAATAAGGCCTAAATTATCACCACTTTTTATTTTATAACGCTGCCATGCTAGGCGATCATTTTTTTTGATTTTTGCTAAAGCTTGTTCAAAATGTTCAACTTTATCATTAGGTAATAATAATCGATGTGGACCATCAGGGTCAGTAGCCCAGCGATTAAAACCAGGATTTAAGTGCTGTAACTTTGCTAATGATAAATCAGCTAAGCTAGCTGCTTTGGCTAAATCAAGTTGAGACTTTATATCAACTTGGCTGATGACTTCCTCATTAGGTATTTCATAAATACTGAGATTGAATGCTTGAGGATGTTTAATTATATCAGCTAGCGCTAGCAGTTTTGGAACATAAGCACGAGTTTCTTTTGGTAAGTCTAACGCCCAAAAATCAACTTTTTTACCTTGACGCTGGTTTTTACGCACGGCACGTTGTACTCGCCCCTCACCAGAGTTATAAGCAGCTAATGCTAGTAGCCAATCGCCATCAAAAAACTTGTGTAAATATTTCAGGTACTTGATCGCGCCTTCTGTTGAAGAAACCACATCACGACGTCCGTCGTACCACCAGTTTTGTTTCATACCAAAGCGTTTACCAGTACTAGGAATAAATTGCCATAAACCCGATGCTCTACCGTGAGAATATGCAAAAGGATCGAAAGCACTTTCAACGATAGGTAACAATGCTAATTCTACAGGGACATTATTTTTTTCTAATTCATTAATAATGTAATAAAGAAATGGTTCGGCACGTTTAGCTACTCTATTAATATAATTTGGATGTTTAACATACCAATTTCTCTGCATGATAACGCGGTTATTTTGAGGAATATCAAAAGTTAATTGGTTTCTTATTTGTTGCCAAATATCATTGTTTGCAAGTGGTTTATCATTATCTATAGATTTTTTATTCTCTATAGATAAGTCGATATCACTAACAGGATGGAAAATTTCAATATTTTCGTCAGCTAACAATGCTTCGTTAATATCAGCAACATCAGCAATATTTCTTTGTTTGGGTGTGTCGCCCTTCGCAATAGGTGCACTTTGACAACCTGTTAGCATTATAAATACGGAGAATAAAAGAGTTTTCATGAATGACCAATGATAATGTAAAAAGCGGAACAATATTAAAGGTACCACAACACTATTACGTGGTACTTAATTTTGCATATTTTGTCGAAAAAAAACAACAGTAAAGACTAACACGTTAAAATTGGTCTTTCCAGCGCCTAATGGTAGTAAAAGTGTCAAGTTCTGTTGATTTTGTACTGGGGGAAAAATCTTTAGCACTAGCTTGCACAGATAATTGTGCACAACGTAAAAAGGGGTTGATTTGTTTTTCTATTTTAATTGATGTTGGAATGGTAGAAATATCTTTTTCGCGTAGCTCTCTTACCTGATTATTATAATTAATTAACACGTCATTTTGTGGTTCAACAGTTAACGCAAAATTTAAATTAGCTTGAGTGTATTCATGAGCACAATATACTTTAGTGGTTTCAGGTAAGTTAGCAAGTTTAGTTAATGAATTTAGCATTTGTGTAGGCGAACCTTCAAATAAACGTCCACAACCACCAGAAAATAGTGTGTCACCACAAAACAGAAAGGATTGTGTGTCACTTTCTGAAAAGTAAGCAATATGACCAAAAGTATGCCCTGGTACATCGATTACTCGCATACTTATATTTAGTTCAGGTAAATTCACTAAATCATTTTCTATAAGCTTCACGTCACAGTGTGATATTACTTCATTGGCAGGGCCGTAAATGGTTAGAGGGCACTGTTGTTGCTGGCAGTAAACTATGAGTTCTTCAATACCACCGGTATGATCTGGGTGATGGTGAGTAATTAATATAGCGCTTAAGCTGAGCTGATGTTGTTTTAAAAAATCAATGCACACTTTAGCATCGCCAGGATCAACCAAAGCAGTACTATTATTGCTTTTATTCGTTATAGCCCAAATATAATTATCAGAAAAAGCTTTTATTGCAGTGATTGTATACAAAGAATTCATAACTTAGCTCAGTAGTAGCTTGCTTAACATTTACAGTTAATTATACTAGTATTATTCATGAAAGCACCTATAAAAAAACAAATTTAAAATATGAAGCCTGCATTAGCTTTTCGACAACCTCATTACCCTAAAAACTGGCAAGACTTGCCAAGTGGCGATACTATTCTGTCAGCTATTGATGAACGATTACAGCCTTGGTGGGAAAGTTTCTTTGGTTATCACTTATTAAAAATAGGCGCATTAAGCCACAGTATTAACACCAGTAACAGTCCTATAAAGCATAAGATAACCTGTTGCCTTAATAAAAACACCATAAAAGCAGATCATAACGATGTAAATAATCAAGATACTTATATCGTTGGTGAATTAGATGATTTACCAATACTTGAACATAGTGTTGATGTTTGTTTACTTAGTCACGTTTTAGAATTTTCACTTGATCCCCATCATGTTATTCGTGAAGCTAATCGGGTTCTTATTCCTAATGGTTACTTCATTATTACTGGTTTCAACCCTTTTTCTTTAGCTGGATTGAATCGCATTATTCCTTATAGAAAAAAACAAACACCGTGGAATGAACATTTTTTCTCTCCTACAAGGGTAAAAGATTGGTTACATTTAATGGGGTTTGAAATACTAAGCGATGAACGTTTTTTACAAAGCTCATTAATAGGAAAAACAAGTAAGCATAGTGTGGACTCTTACTGGCAAAGAAGCTGGCAAAAAATTGCAAACCGTTACTTCACAAGTTTAGGCTCTGTTTATATCATTATCGCAAAAAAACGCGTACTACCGTTAACGCCTATCAAACCTAAATGGAAAATTAACACTGAATTTACACCGGTAAAAGTACCTACAATGAATGTAAATTCTAGCAATAAGACTGAAACATAACATAATGTATAAAATTAAGAATAGGCAGGCAGTGTGAATACGAAACAATTTGATTGTGTAATTATTGGTGGTGGCATGGTGGGAGCGGCTAGTGCACTGACGTTAGCGCAACTTGGTTTGACAGTGGCGGTTATTGAACCCTTTGAGCCAAAAGCGTTTTCACCAACACAGGCGTTAGATTTGCGTGTATCTGCAATATCTCTGGGATCTCAATATTTACTTGAACAATTAAATGCTTGGTCACAAGTAACACAATGGCGCGCTTGCCCTTACAAAC
>Ga0209081_1000728_pt1 | contig 19867 bp, 17 predicted proteins | sample GOMGulsemesocosm_4_FD_184636 | JGI IMG/M metagenome (GOLD analysis project Ga0209081, IMG submission 184636) | Methane-oxidizing microbial communities from mesocosms in the Gulf of Mexico - GOM15B Gulf of Mexico (SPAdes) (version 2) | ecosystem: Environmental > Aquatic > Marine > Cold seeps... | reverse complement strand
TCAATCTCTTGTTTAACGTTTGACCGCTTCACTGAAATTGGACGGGAATTATAGAAAAAAAATGCTTCTTTGTCAAGGGTTTAAACTAAATATACCCTTAAATTTTGAAATTCGTGTTTTTCTATCAGTTATTCGTCTTTTTACGTATATATCCAGTGTTTGGGTCAATCTGTATTGTGACATTCTTATTACTTTTATCAAATAATGTAATATTACAGGTATCTTCTAATGCATACCTATACGTATCTAAACGATTAGTTCCTAATTTTGTATATACTTGTCCATCAAAACCAAAAGAAAGTTGGCCAATTGAGGAGGTATTATTGCAAGACATTATGACTTTGCTCACTCCATACTCTTTTGTCAACAATATATCTTTACTTTCATTGAAGCTTGCATCGCAATCATTATTTGAATAAAGCCACTTTTGAGTTAAAGGGTCTTTCAATGTCTCTTCTTTATTTGGTCTGCCCTTATGGTTAGTATCACTGAAAACAACATAATATAAACCACCAACAGTTTTCTTGCAATTCATAAACTTTAAAGTCCAGCGTTCTCTAAACCAAAATTCATCTTTGTGGTTAAATCTATTATCAATCATTGCTTGGTATCTTGTGTTTTTTAAATGTACGATTATTTTATTTGCAGCTTGGGGTAAATTACTTTTTATATTTTTGGGGATGAATTGAATGGAAATAACAGCAATGATAATAATAATGAAGACAAGCTCAATAAGAGAAAATGACTTTCTTGAAATCATTAGTACTATTAGTAGCTATTAAGTTTTAAAACAAATACATCTAAAACTTTTTTTTCTAATATATAAAGAGGTATTTTTAAATAGTACTCATTGGTTTCATTTAAAGTAACCAAATATTTCTTACCACTTTTTACCCCATAGAAATTTAATCTATTTTCTAGTTGGTAATTGCTAGTAATATAGTTAATATTCTTTTCTTTTAGCTTTTCAGATATTTCATATGCAAAATGATATTTGTAAGCAAAGTGACTCTTTGGTTTTTGAATTAATAGATACAGTGGTTTATTAAACAAAATAATAACAACACTAATTAAAAGTAAAAATAAAGATAGATAAGCCCAATTATAGTGCCTTTGTCTAAATTGAGGTAGTCTAACCCGCAAAGTATGTAAAAAGTACTTAATAATTATGGGTAGTGTAACTACTACGTAAGGCGCGAAATCTTCAATATGTATTCTTTGTCTAAATGAAAATAAAAGAGAAAAGGTAAGAGCTACAACTGAAATATACCAATATATAGTTTTAGTACCTTTAATCCCAATACGATACATTACATATATATAGTATAAAAAAATCATTGGTGAAAAGATTGATGCATATATAGTAAAGGTATCTAAAAAATGTCCTCTTGGTTTTCCATTAGAATCAAAACCATAAATTTGCATTGATAATCCAAATAAAATGAGAGAAATTATTAATAAGGTATTTTCTTTCTTTCTCAAAGAATAAAAAAACAATGCCAAGTAAAAAATAGCGAAGGAATTGTCAATAAACAAAAATAAGAATAATAAAAAATAATTATGCGTTTGATAGGTTTTGTAATAGTACAAATACAATAAAATACAAAATATCACTATAATTGTATTATGTACTAACAATGATGCACTGATAACTCCGGGTAAAACCATAAAAAGAACTGTTGATAATAATCTATCGGTTTCATTTTTAAAGTAGTCTTTTGTTATTTCATACATAATGATAGAACTTAAAGCATAAAATAAAATAAATGGAAGTCTAAGAGCAATGTTATTTTGTCCCAGTAGCATTGTCGAGTAATTTGAAAGAATATTTAAAAGGCCAACTTCATTAAAAAAAGTTAGCGATTCTTTGTAACTAATACTCAATGTATCAGCTACAAAGATTAAAACTCCTACCATACATGAAAGCAATAAGTAAAAGATATAGTTGTGATATCCTTTAAGACTAATCATAAATTCTTAACTAGTTGTTTGGTAACTTTAAAAAGTTATCTAACATTTCATAGCCATATTCACTCATGATAGACTCAGGATGAAATTGCACACCATAAATAGGTTTGTCTTTAATTTGAATAGCCATGATTTCATTATCATCCAAACTTCTAGCTGTTGGAACAACAACAGCAGGCAGAGTATCTTCTTTTACAGTTAAAGAGTGATATCTTGTTTGTGTAAATTCTTTTGGCAAATTATCAAATATAACATTATCTTTAATAACTTGTATTTTTGAAGTTTTTCCATGCATCATGTTTTTTGCGCGCACCACTTCTCCTCCAAACACTTGAGCAATACTTTGATGACCAAGACAAATACCTAGCATTGGAGTTTTATCTTGAAAGTGTTCAATAACTTCCAAGCACACACCTGCTTCATTTGGAGTAGCAGGTCCAGGGGAAAGTATAATTTTTTCAGGGTTTAAAGCTTCAATCTCAGACACAGTTAATTCATCATTTCTAATTACTTTTAAATCGGCACCCAACTCTAAGCAGTATTGCACAATATTATATGTGAAACTATCGTAGTTATCTATCATTAAAATCATTTGGCTACCTCTTCATTATACTTGTCAAGTCCTAATCTAATTTCGTTAATTACTTCAGGAGGAACATTTTCATCTGAACTCCATTTAACTTCATCAATATTTCCACCATAGTCATTACCAAATTCTTGCATTTTTTTTTCTAAGTCATCTAAGTTATCACACTTTGCAACTCGACCATCAACAGTATCTGTTAACTCAATATACCAACCATAATCAAGGGGATTCACTTTTATTACTGATTCAAATATTACTGACATTTAAATAACCTTTAAAATATTCTAAAATAATGGGTAAATTTTTTACCTTTAGATTATCACTTAATAATAATTCTCATAATTAAGTTAAACAAAAGTCATTTTGATTTACCATTTAATACGCGATATTATATCAATTTTTATGTAGATATAAAATTAAAGTAGAAAATTGTTATTATAATGATACCAATTATCATAATTAAGCGTAGTTAAAGATATGTTTGACTACTATTCCGATAATGATTATCACAACGATATCAATTTAAAAGGATTTATCTCATGTTACATAAAACTATAGCTAAAACTCTTCTTGGAGTTTGTATTTTAGGTTCTTCATTACTTGCAAGTGGAGAAGTAAATGTTTACTCACACAGACATTATGATACAGACAAACAATTATTTAAAATGTTTGAAGAAAAAACTGGAATCAAAGTAAATGTTGTAAAAGCGAAAGCAAGTGCACTTATTAAAAGAATGATCAGTGAAGGTAAAAACTCACCTGCTGATGTATTAATTACTGTTGATGCAGGAAGACTTTTTCAAGCAAAAAACTCAGGTATTTTACAATCAGTTTCATCTGATGTTTTAGCTGCAAATATTCCAGCAAATTTAAGAGACAAAGATAACCAATGGTTTGGTCTTACAAAAAGAGCAAGAGTTGCACTTTTATCATTTGATGAAGCAAAAAAATCCGACATTAAAACTTATGAAGACTTAGCTGATCCTAAAAACAAAGGTAAAGTTGTAATTAGATCTTCAAGTAACATATATAACCAATCTTTAATGGCAGCAGTTATTGAACATCATGGTGAAGAGTATGCTTTAAAATGGGCTAAAGGTGTAGTTTCAAACATGGCTAGGTCTCCAAAAGGAAATGACAGAGCGCAAGTTGTTGCTGTTGCAAATGGTATCGGAAGTGCGGCAATTGCAAATACATACTATATTGGTAAAATGGTTCATAACAAAAAAGAATCACAAAGAGAAGCTATCAAAAAAGTTAAAGTATTTTTCCCAGTATTTGAAAATGGTGGAACTCACGTAAATGTATCTGGTGCAGGTGTTGCTAAATATGCTCCAAATCAAGCAAATGCTGTAAGATTCGTCGAATTTTTATCAAGCTCAGATGCACAAAAACTATTTGCTGAAGGTAACTATGAGTACCCAGTTCTTGCTGGAATTGCTCCTTCTCCTTTAGTAAGTTCTTGGGGAACATTTAATGCAGATACAATTTCTATGAATGCATTGGGACAAAACAACAAAGCAGCAATCAAGATTTTTGATAAAGCTGGTTGGAAGTAATTCGTAGTTGAAAAGTATTTCAAAGTTAACAATAAGTAGTGTTTTTTTAGCACTGCTTATTTGTGTTCCTGCATTAATTATTCTTTCATACATTTTCACTCCAAGTAGTGAGATTTGGGTACATTTAAAACAAACTGTTTTAGAAGACTATGTCTATAACTCTTTATACATTATGTTTGGTGTTGCTTTAATGACAATAATTATTGGGTTTAGTACTGCTTATATCACAACTATGTATACTTTTTCATTCAGTCATTTTTTTCATTATGCGCTAGTATTGCCTTTTGCAATCCCTACATATATAGTTGCTTTCATATATGCTGGTATGTTTGACATGACAGGAACTGTCACTAAATTTTTCCTTGATTTATTTGATCTTAAAATTACTGAAATTAACTTCTACGATATCATGTCTATTGAAGGTGCCATTATTGTTATGTCACTGGTACTGTATCCTTATGTATACCTAATCACAAAAACTTATCTAAGAGCAGAATCAGCTTCTGTTATTGATGCAGCAAAAACTATGGGACTATCATCTTGGCAAATTTTTTATAAAGTCGTACTTCCAATTTCTCGACCTGCAATAGTTGCTGGAGCAATCTTAGCTGTGATGGAGGCAGTGAGTGATTTTGGTGTAGTTGATTATTATGGTGTAAGTACATTTGTTACTGGAATTTTTAGAACTTGGTTTGGTATGGGAAGTGTTGAAGATGCATCTAAACTTGCAGCCATGTTAATGACGTTTATATTTTTACTAATATTTTTAGAGCGGTTCCAACGACGGAACAAAAAATACAAAAGTAGTGGTAAAGATTTTAGACCTATTTCAAAAGTCAAACTTACAGGTATGAAAAACTTTTTTGCTTTTATCGCCTGTTTTTTGCCATTTTTCTTTGGCTTCTTATTACCTTTTATTCAAATGTGTTTTTGGTTTTCAATTTCTTATGAAGAAATTATTGATGAAGATTTTTTTGTACTCCTACAACAAACTTTATTTATAGCTGTGGGTTCAGCAGTACTAATAACTACACTTGCCCTATTGTTTGTTTATAATGCAAGAAGAACCAAAACAAAAATGACTGATAATGTAGCTCAAGTTGCTAAATTAGGATACTCAATACCAGGGGCGGTTATTGCTGTTGGAATATTAATTGCTTTTTCATTATTTGATAATTCAATAATTTATATTTTTGAAACCTATTTTGGAATTAACCCCGGATTAATAGTTGGTGGAACAGTTGCTGCTGTTGTTTTTGGGTATACGGTTAGATTTATTGCAATTGCTATTAATAATTATGAATCTGGTTTTTCAAAAATACCAACAAGTTATGATGATGCAGCTATGACTTTACAAGTTGGAGAGAAAAGAACTTTCACCAATGTATTTGCACCATTACTAAAAAATGCAACTTTTGCAGCTTTTATTATGGTCTTTATTGAAATAATAAAAGAATTACCTCTTACTATGATACTTCGACCATTCAACTTTGATACACTTGCTGTTAGATCTTATGAACTGACACAGCAAGGTCAAATTGTTGAATCCTCAGTGCCGTCTATGTTTATAGTTTTTTTAGGTATTATGTCGGTTTTATTATTGGCAAAAAATATGAGTAAGGATTAAATTATATGTCTTGTGGATTAAGTGTAAAAGAATTTGGAATTTCCTTTGGAGATACAGAAATACTAAAAAATATATCTTTTGAAGTGCAAGCAGGTGAAATTGTTACATTATTAGGTCCCAGTGGATGTGGAAAAAGTACAATTTTACGCTCCATTGCAGGACTAGAGCGAGAGCATCAAGGTGAGATTGGTATAAATGACTTATGTGTGTCTTCACGAAGTACTTATGTAAATATTGATGAAAGAAAGAGTGGTTATATCTTTCAAGATTATGCACTTTTCCCCCACTTAAATGTAGAAGAAAATATTGGCTTTGCACTTTATAAATTGCCAAAGAGAGAAAAAGAATCAAGAGTTTTAGAACTTTTAGAGCAATTTGATATTATGCAACATAGAAGGAAACAAATCCACGAACTCTCAGGTGGTCAACAACAACGAGTTGCGATTGCCCGAGTTATAGCTTATAATCCTTCAGTATTACTATTAGATGAGCCTTTTTCAAACTTAGATACAAGGTTACGACAAAAGACAAAGGTTTGGCTCAAGAAAGTTATTAAAGAATTGAGACTCAGTGCAATACTAGTTACCCATGACCAAAAAGAAGCATTAAGTATTTCAGACAAAATTGGTATCATCCATAATAAACAAATTGTCCAATTTGGTACTCCACAAGAAATATTTAACCAACCTGTGAATTTGTATGTTGCAGAGTTTCTAGGTGATATCAATAAGTTACCAAATGAGTTAGCCCAAAAACTCGATATTATTATTAATCAAGAAAAAATGCCTATTATACGTATTAATGATACCCATTTGTCAGAAAATAAAAATGATATTCCACTTTCAATTTTAGATATATCTTATTGTGGTGACTATTATGAAGTACTCTTATCTTATGAAAACCATAGCGATAGAACCTTAATTGTAAGAACAAATACATTTGATTCACTAAAAGTAGGTGAAATAATGTATTTGGATATTAATCCAGAAAAGATAATGTTAATAGATAAGTAAGAAGAAACTAGATTGTTCAATTCTAGTTTTCATATCTTATCATTTGGTGACTAGGTTAACTGGAACTCTTTCTCAAATTTTTCATCAAGCTCAATAATCCCACGTTCTTGAAGAGAAATAAGAACTTCTCTTGTGCAATCAACATCATCTGGCCAACGTCTTTGAAAGTTATCCAATTTGTTTTTATTGGTTGCATCTAAAGCTATAGTATTTTTCTCAAAATATAAATCTCTATTAGAATCAATGTTATTAACAACTCTCCAAATTAACATATAAGTATTATCTAAATCATTTTTTACGTCATCTACAAAGATGAGTATTTTAATATGGTTCAAGACAGGTTCTAAATCATCAAAAAGTTCTTTTTGATTTCGTGTTTTATTCACCTTCACAATAGTTATTGGATTTTTAGTGTGGGTATAATACTGTTTCAACTGTGTTACTTCAGAAGTAATTTCTTGCATCTTAGATAACAATTCATCATCGCTTAATTGAGTTATCCCCAGTTCTTTAACTTCCTCTCCCGTACAATCAAGCCCAAGTTTTCCACCAATAGCGAATTTAGGGGAGGAGTGATCTAATGCATCAACAACTCCCCTTGATACAAGGATTTCATCAATATCTATTCGATTTAGGATATGTTCAGTGATTTCTTCATGATTGGTTAATTCAGGTGCATCTTGATTTACAAAAATAGCATGTTTTACAAAACTCATTTGCCCTACTCCCCAAAATGCATGCATCATCTGTTGCGCATGTCCTGGATAAAAGGTGTTGATTTTTCCCAAGATCAAGTTATGAAAAACACCATTTTCAGGCATATAATAATCTATTAAATCAGGTGCAGTCGTTTGAAGTAATGGCAAGAAAATTCGTTCAGTTGCAAATCCCATGTACTTATCTTCCAAAGGCGGTTTTCCAACAACGGTAGCTAAAAATACTGGATCTTTTTTACTGGTAATTGCAGTGACATCCATAAAAGGATATTCTTCTTCAAGGGTATAGTATCCCGTATGATCCCCAAATGGGCCTTCAATTCTCATTTGGCTAGGATCCACAAAACCTTCAATGATAAAATCATTGTCTCTTGGTACATAAATATCGTTAGTGATACTTTTTACCAGTTGTGCATTTTTGTTTTTAACAAAACCATATAACATCAGCTCAAAAACTCCAATTGGCAACGGTGCTTGCCCACACCATATATACATAGGGTCTCCGCCAATACCAATTGATACAGGCATTTTTTTACCTGCTTTCTTATACTCATGAAAAAAGTGATTTGAATCTTTATGTATTTGCCAATGCATTCCTAAAGTATTATCGTCATACACTTGGAGTCTATACATTCCAAGATTTTTCATCTGTCCATTTAGGCTTTGTGTGTACACTTGCCCCATAGTTATAAAAGGGCCACCATCTTGCTCCCAAGTAGTTAGCACTGGTAAATCTGAAAGTTTTACATCAGAGCCCAATTTAATTATTTCTTGACACTCACCTTTTCCTTTACTTTTTTTAGGAATGGTATTTTTAAGTGAGAATAATTTAGTGAAAGTTGAAATCTTTTCACTAAACGTAGTTGGGGGTTTCATTTTTAATAAACTTTCAATTTCCTTCCCAATTTTATCACCATCACCAATAAATAACTTTACTGCTTTTTCATTACAAAATACATTCATCAAAACTGGTGTATCAAACTTTTTACCTGTTTTTTTGTCTATAACATTTGTAAAAAGTATAGCCTTGGAGTCAGGTCTTTTCACCTCAATATACGCGATATGTGGAATTTCTAAATAAATATCTAATTCATCATCAATTATTTTTAATAAATCATGTTCTTTCAATAGTGCAATTGCATTTTTCATAAGATTACCTCTAAATATATGTATAATTTTCACGCAATTGTATCTTATTTATCTATTGACTTCACATAAACTAAACAAATTAATGGTAAAATATGCAACTTTTAATAGGAGTCACTAATGCTTAAAAATTATATTACGAGAAATGTTAACCTAACAAACTTAGATGTTGAATCTAAAAGAGAAGAAATATTAAAATATTTTACAACTACTTATGAACTTTTTGAAAAACTATTTGAGACATTTGAAAATGATGATGTTTATTACAATCAACCAGAACCATTGCGACATCAAATGATATTTTATTATGGTCATACTTCAACCTTCTTTATCAATAAACTAGTACTAGGTAAGTTTTTAAGCAATAGAATTAACTCCCAGTACGAATCACTATTTTCAGTGGGTGTTGATGAAATGTCTTGGGATGATTTAAATAAAGAACATTATGATTGGCCAAGCGTTCAAGAAACAAAAGTATATAGAGCAAAAGCAAAAGAAGTAGTCATTGAATATATTAAAAACTGTGAATTTACGCTTCCAATTACATGGAATTCTCCTATGTGGCCGATTATTATGGGAATCGAGCATGAAAAGATTCATGTAGAAACCTCTTCTGTTTTACATAGACAATTAGATATTGATTTAATCAAAGCAGATTCATTTGGACAAGAATGCAAAGAATATGGTAGTAATCCAACTAATGAGTTGATTACAGTACCAGCAACAACAATTAAAATTGGTATTGAAAAAAACCATGAATATTACGGTTGGGACAATGAATATGGAGAACATGAAGAAAATATAGAGACTTTCAATGCTTCGAAATATCTTGTTAGTAATGGTGAGTTTTTAGAGTTCGTATTAGAAAATGGTTATTCAAATGATGAATATTGGTCTGCAGAAGGTCTTGCTTGGAAAAAATACAGAGGTGCTGCACATCCAATTTTTTGGATTAAAAATGGAGAGTCGTATAAATACAGAACCATGACCAATATTATTGATTTACCTTTAAACTGGCCAGTTGATACAAACTACCTTGAAGCCGAAGCTTTCTGTAATTGGAAAAGTAAAAAAACCAATAAAAATATCACTCTTCCAAGTGAGGGGATGTGGCACAGCTTGGTTAAATTTTCAAAATTTAAAGATGAACCATTTTGGGATGGTAAGCCAAATGCAAATATCAACCTTGAACACTATTCTTCATCCTGTCCAGTAGACAAGTTTCAAACAGGTGATTTTTTTGATGTAGTTGGTAATGTTTGGCAATGGACAACTACAGCTATTGACGGGTTTAAAGGTTTTGAAATACATCCATTATATGATGACTTTTCAGTTCCAACGTTTGATAATAGACATAATATCTTTAAAGGTGGTTCATGGGCAAGTACAGGAAATGAGACCTTATTAAATTCAAGATATGCCTTTAGACGTCATTTCCCACAACATGCTGGATTCAGATATATTGAAATGACTCAAGAAGATAATATGACCCAAGATTCTAATAAAGAAAATATAGTTGACCAAAATAAAGAAGCGTACATTAAAGCTGCTAAATTTGCATGCTCACACGCTCAAAATAAAAATAGAGCCCTAAATCTAGGTTGTTATTTTGGTACTTCTTCAATTGAATTGGCAAAAGAATTTAAAGAAGTTATTGGAGTAGATTTTACGGCTCGGAATGTGATTAATGCAGAAAAACAAAAAATAGAAAATAATAGTGAAAATTGCGAATTCTGGCAAGGTGATAGCTGTAACTTGAAAGCTCATCTTACATCATTTGATTTGATTTTAGCAACAAATAATTTAGAAGAATTATATAACACTGATAGTTTTGTCAATATTATAGAAGACAGACTTAACTCAGACGGTATATTTATACTGCAAAGTGTTCATAACCAAACAAGCGATAGTCTAGAATCACTTTTAGACAACAAGCTAACAAAAATAGAAGAAAATGTTTGGAAAAAGATTTAATGCAAGACTTTGATGAAGTAATAGAGCGGAAAAATACAAATTGCATTAAATATGATGCAGTAAAAAGATATTTTAAAAAAGATGATGTACAACCTTTATGGGTCGCAGATATGGATTTTAAAACACCAAAGTTTATTGTTGATGCGATCCAAGAGAAAGTTTCACAAGAATTATTTGGCTATCCCGAACCCAATATCTCTTTATTTAATTCAATTACCAATTGGATGATTAAACGACACCAATGGCAAATTGAAACAAAAGATATTTTATTGGTCGCTGGGGTTGTGGCTGGACTTAGTGCTGCCATTGAAGCGTTTAGTGACGAAGAGGATGAAATAATAGTACAAACACCTGTGTACTATCCATTTTTCTCAGTCATAAAGAATAATAATAGAAAATTAATTGAGAATCCACTTTCAAACAATAATGGTCATTATACAATGGACTTAGAAGATTTTGAAGCTAAGATTACACCTAAAACCAAAATACTCATTTTGTGTTCACCTCATAATCCAGTAGGTCGAGTTTGGGATAAAAAAGAACTTGAATCAATAGCTAATATATGTCTAAAAAATGACATAAAAATTTTATCTGATGAAATACACTCGGACTTAGTTTACAAGAAATTTACGCCAATGGCTTCAATTTCCAAAGAAATTTCTGACATAACTTTAACACTAAATAGCCCAAGTAAAACATTTAATCTTGCAGGACTTAATTCATCATATGCCATATGTTCAAACAGACTTATGTATAACCAATTTAAAAAGATATTGACTAAAAGAGAAATTGGAAGTCTTAATATTTTTGGAATAGTTGCAATACAAACAGCATATGAACTTGGAGAATCGTGGGTAGAAAAGTTACTTATTTATCTCAATCATAATATTGAGTTTGTTGAAGAGTTTTTTGAATCACACAATATGAGTATCGATTTTATGAAGCCTGAATCAACTTATTTAATTTGGCTAAATTTCAAAGGTTACAATTTTACACATCAAGAAATCCAAAGTAAATTACTAGACAATGCTAAAGTTGCCCTAAATGACGGACTTAGCTTTGGATCTAATGGAAATCTCTATTTTAGAATAAATATTGCCCTTCCAAAAAAAGAATTAGAATCAGCTCTAATGAAGATATATCTCAATCTTAAAGCTAAATAAAATAGGCCTAAATATATTACAATTATTCTCACTTTAGGACAAGTTACAAAATAATCTCACAATGTTATAGTTTAATCATTAACTTATTGTACAATAATGCTATTAACTAAAACAGCGAGATTAACATGTCAAATGAACTATTACTATCATCTATAATATTCGTACTTATAGGTATCATCCTTTGTGCCGTTTTCATACTTTCAAAATATGTCGGTCCCCAAAATAAAGAGGGAGTAGACAAAAATGCAGTATACGAAAGTGGTGTTTCAAATCCCATTGGTGGAACAAAATTAAGATTCGCCGTAAAATTCTACTTGGTTGCAATTTTATTTGTTCTGTTTGATGTGGAAATCATTTTTATGTTTCCTTGGGCAGTAAATGTTCGTGAACTTGGATTTTTTGGCTTAGGCGAAATGTTCATGTTTATGGGACTTCTGTTTGCAGGACTAATTTATATTTATAAGAAAAAGGCTCTATCATGGGATTAGGTGTAGAAGCGATATTTGGTGACACAGTAGTTACCACTAAGTTAGACAAAGCTGTGAACTGGGCAAGGTCGTACTCCTTGTGGCCAATGGCATTTGGAACTGCATGTTGCGGAATCGAATTCATGAGTGTGGCAGCTGCTAAACATGATATTTCTAGATTTGGTGCAGAAGTTGTAAGATTTTCACCAAGACAAGCAGATTTACTTATCGTTGCTGGTACAATCTCGTATAAACAAGCACCTGTATTAAAGAAAATTTACGATCAGATGTGTGAACCTAAGTGGGTTATTAGTATGGGGGCCTGTGCTAGTAGTGGTGGTTTTTATGATAATTACACCACTCTTCAAGGTATTGATGAAGTTATTCCAGTTGATGAATATGTATCTGGATGTCCGCCAAGACCAGAAGCTGTACTTGATGCAATTATGAGAATTCAAGAAAAAGCACAAGGTGATTCTATAACTACAGATAGAATTACTGATTTTAAAGGAATTCTAGATGTTTAAAGCTGATATGTTAGTTGCTCAAGACGATTTAAAATCAACGATAAGCAAACTTAAAAATGAAGAAAATTACACAATGTTGCTGGATATCACAGCCATTGATTATTTAGCTTACAAAGAAAAGCAAGAAAGCAGATTCGCACTTATTTATATTTTAAGAGACAAAACTTTTAATAAAACAATCACTGTAAAAACTTTTTTAAATAATAATAGACTAGAAATTGAAACAATCACTGATCTTTACTATGCTGCTGATTGGGGAGAGAGAGAAACATTTGACCAATATGGAATCAAATTTCTTGGACATCCAAATTTAAAAAGAGTGTTAAACCATCATCAGTTTGTTGGTTATCCCTTGCGAAAAGATTATATTATCACACAAGGTCAAGTTTGTACTGAAACAGAAAGTCTGATGGATGAGATGACTCCCTTAATGGCTTCTAAAGGCTATACAACTGAAGACCTAAACGAAATGATGCTCTTAAATATTGGACCATCACATCCAGCTTCTCACGGAACTATTAGAAACTTCATTGCAATGGAAGGTGAAACAATCAAAGGTTGTGTAACTGAAATTGGTTACCTACATAGAGGATTTGAAAAATCATGTGAAAACCATGATTACAATCAAATTATTCCATATACTGATAGACTAAATTATTGTTCTGCAATTTTAAATAATATTGGTTTTGCTAAAACCGTAGAAGAGATGTTACAGATTGAGATCACTGATAGAGCAAAATTTATCAGAGTTATCATAGGTGAATTAAGTAGAATCACTGACCACTTGGTTTGTAATGCCGCGAACATGGTTGATATGGGTGGATTAACAAACTTCTGGTACTTATTTGCACCACGTGATAAAGCTTATGATTTATTTTCAAAATTAACAGGTGCTAGACTTACTAACTCTTACACAAGAATTGGTGGATTACAGTATGATTTATATGACGGATTTGATCATGACTTAGAAGACGTATTGAAAGATGTTGAAAAAGCGATGGAAGATGCGTTAAGTCTTATTGCACACAACAAAATATTTCTTGACAGAACACAAGATGTAGGTATCATTACAAAAGAGCTTGCAATTAGTGCTGGAATTACTGGTCCAAACCTGAGAGCTGCTGGTATTGACTATGACATCAGAAAAACAAATCCATATTATTACTATGATACTTTTGATTTTGATGTAGTTGTTGGAAGTCATGGTGATGTATATGACAGAATCATGTGTAGATTTGAAGAAATGGTTCAAAGCATTAGAATCATTAGACAAGCAATGAAACAGCTTCCTGGAGGTCCTATTAATGTTGACAGACCAGATATCATTCTTCCAACTAAGGAAAATGTATATGGAAACATTGAAGGATTGATGAATCAATTTAAACTGGTAATGGAAGGTGTTAAAGTTCCTGAAGGTGAATATTACAGTGCAACTGAAGCTGGAAATGGTGAGTTAGGTTTCTATATCGTTAGTGATGGAAGTGGAACACCTTATAAAGTTAAATGTAGACCGCCTTCGTATTATGCCTTAGGTGCTTATCCTAAAATTGTTGAAAACACGATGTTAGCTGATGCTGTTATTACAATGGCAAGTATGAATTTTATTGCTGGGGAGTTTGATAGATAATGAATACATTTGTATACACAGAAGAAAAAGAAAAAGAATTTCAAAGACTTATCGTAAAATATCCTAACTCTGACTCAATGATGTTACCTGCATTGTGGTTGGTACAAGAACAAATTGGATGGATTAGTCCTGAATCAATGATTTATATTGCAAATAAACTAAAAAAGCAACCAATAGAAGTACATAGTTTTGCATCGTTTTACACTATGTTTAACTTAAAACCAATTGGTACCCATCACATAGAAGTATGTAAAACACTATCATGTATGATGATGGGAGCACCTGATTTAAAAAAGCATATTAAAGATACTTTAGGCATCGAACCAGGTCAAACTAGTGAAGATGGTTTATTTCACTTTACACAAGTTGAGTGTATGGGAGCTTGTGGTGGTGCGCCATCAATTGCAATAAACGGTGAGTATCATGAAAATATGTCTCCATCAAAGTTAGATTCTTTAGTTAGGGAGTGTAAATCATGCAAGTAAAAATTGTAAGCCAAAACTTCGATATACCTAATGCACACACTTTAAAAGTAGCTCAAGAAAATGGTAGATATTCTACTATTGAAAAACTTTTCACTATGAATCCTGATGATGTAACAGAAGAAGTTGTTAAATCAGGTTTAAGAGGAAAAGGTGGTGGAGGAGCTCCTTGTGGTCCAAAATGGAAATATATGCCAAAGAACGATCCAAGACCTTCATATTTAATCGTAAATGGTGATGAATCTGAACCAGGTACTTTTAAAGATAGACAAATATTTGAATATGATCCACACCTATTAATAGAAGGAATAATCTGTTCATCATATGCAATGGATATTCATGATGCTTACATTTATATCAGAGGAGAATACAAATTCTGGTCTGATAGAGTTGATGCAGCTATTGAAGAAGCCTATGCTGCTGGAATCATTGGTGAAAAAGTCATGGGTCATGATTTTGCGCTAAATATCACTGTTCATAGAGGTGGTGGGGCCTATATTTGTGGTGAGAAATCAGCACTAATTGAATCTCTAGAAGGGAAACGAGGACATCCAAGACTTAAGCCACATCAGAAAGAATGTGAGTGGTTTTTTGGAAACCCTGCAACTGTTAATAATGTTGAAACTATAGCTTCAGTTCCTTACATCGTAGAAAATGGTTCTGATGCATATAGAGAATTTGGAACTAAAAGCTCACCAGGTACTATGTTATTTGCCATGAGTGGAGCAGTTAAAAACCCTGGTGTTTATGAATTGCCATTTGGTGTAAAAATGATTGATTTCATAAATACACTGGGTGGTGGAATGCAAGATGGTAAAAAGTTAAAAGCACTTATTCCTGGAGGGTCATCATGTCCAATTTTGACTGCCGAAGAAGTTGAGAACGCTGTTCTTGACTACGAATCGATGTGGGATATTGGTTCAACATTAGGAACTGGTGGAATGATCGTCATTGACGATAGTGCCAATATGGTCGAAGTAGCAAAAAATCTAATAGAGTTTTATCATCATGAATCTTGTGGTCAATGTACACCATGTAGAGAAGGTACAGGATGGATTGATAAAATTCTTAAAAACGTTTTAGAGGGGTCTGGGAGCGAAGAAGATTTAAATACTATTTTAGATGTTTGTGGAACAATGAATGGAAAAACAATCTGTGTTTTTGCACCTGCTGTTAGTGATATTATCACCAGTATTGTGAAAAAATTTAGAAGTGAATTCATTCTTGAGTTTAACAAGAATTAATTAAACTAAATCAAGGAGAAAATGTGGCAAATACTATGACGTTGACAGATAACAGAAATGGTGACAAATATGAATACGGTATCATTAGTGGAACTAGAGGTCCAGATGTAATTGATATTAGAAGCTTTTACAAAGATAGTGGGATGTTTACTTATGATCCTGGTTACACTTCAACTGCAAGTTGTGAATCAAAAATTACTTTTATTGATGGTGAAAAAGGTGAATTAAGACATAGAGGTTACACAATCGCTGACCTTGCTGGAAAACACTCTTATTTAGATGTTTGTTATCTACTAATGAGAGGTAAATTACCAACGCCTGAAGCTTCAAAAAACTTTGATCTTGAAATAAGACATAGATCTTTCTTACACGAAGGTATTTTAAAAATATTTGACGCATTTCCAAGTCATGCACATCCAATGGCAACTATTGGTTCAACAGTTATGGCACTTTCTACATTTTATAAAGAACATATAAATTTAAAAAATGAAGAGCAGTTTAAAGAAATGAGAAGAAGAATTGTTGCAAAAATGCCAACAATTGCTGCAATGGCTTACAGAAACTCAATTGGAGTTCCTGCAATTTATCCAGATGTAGATAAATATTTTACAGAAAACTTCTTATATATGATGAGAGCATATCCAGGTGGGAAATTAAAAAGAACACTTATGGGTAACGAAGAAATCAAACAAGTTGAAGTAGATGCACTTGATGCAATTTTTACACTTCATGCAGATCATGAACAAAATGCTTCTACAACTTCAGTTAGAAATATTGGTTCAACTGGTGCTCACCCTTATGTGGCAGTTTCTGCTGGTATTGGTGCCTTATGGGGACCAGCTCATGGTGGAGCAAATGAAAAAGTAATTGATCAATTAAAATTAATTGGTGATGTATCAAATGTCTCTTCATATATTGCAAAAGCTAAAGATAGAAATGATCCATTTAGATTAATGGGATTTGGTCACAGAGTTTACAAAAATAGAGATCCTAGAGCAGAATCTTTAAAAGGTTTACAAGATCAATTAAGAGAAGAGTTAAATCTTGATTCTAAGTTATTAGATATCGCAGCAGCAGTTGAAGAAGCAGCATTAAATGACGATTACTTCAAAGATAGAGGATTATATCCAAACATCGATTTCTACTCAGGTGTAATTTTAACAGCGCTTAAAATACCAGTAGAAATGTTTACACCAATTTTTGTAATTGGTAGAACTGTTGGATGGATTACGCAATGGTCTGAACTTGTTCAAGATCCAACAACAAAAATTGCTAGACCTAGACAATTATACACAGGTAAGTAATAAAAAAATATGAAAGATATGGGAGAAATGATTTAATGTCGGAATTAGTAAAACTAACAGTAAACGATAAAGAGTATGAGGCAGAAAAAGGCAGTTTGCTTATTGATGCGCTATTAAAAGAAGAAATTACAATTCCGCATTTTTGTTATCACCCAGCCTTAGGTACTGATGGGAATTGTCGAATGTGTATGGTAGAGATTGAGGGTCAAAAACGTCCTCAAATCTCATGTGACACCCCAATTAAACCTGACATGGTAGTTTATACAAAAGGTGAAAAAATTGATGCAGTTCAAAGAGATATTCTTGAAATGCAACTTGTGAACCACCCACTTGATTGCCCTACCTGTGATCAAGCGGGGGAGTGTAAACTCCAAGATTTTTACATGGACAGTGGATTTTATGTAAATAGAGTAAACGTACAAAAAAACAATGCGCTTAAAAAAGTTGATTTGGGTGCAAACGTTATGCTTGATCAAGAACGATGTGTTTTATGTACACGATGTGTTCGGTTTACACAACAATTTACTGGTACTGGTGAACTAGGTGTAATTAGTCGAGCTGATCATAGTGTAATTGATACCTTCCCTGGTTTAAAATTGCATAATCCATATGCGATGAACGTAGTAGATTTATGTCCAGTTGGAGCATTAACAAGTAAAGACTTTAGATTTAAACATAGAGTTTGGTTCTTGGAGTCATTTGATGCAATCTGTAATGGTTGTTCACGTGGATGTAATATTAAAGTTGATCACAGAAAAGAAAAATATGTAGATGATACAATACACAGATATAGACCTCTAGAAAACCAAGAAGTAAATGGTTATTTTATTTGTGATGAAGGACGATTGAGTCACAAGAATGAAACTGATAATAGATTTGAACAATCTTCAATTTCAAATATTGAGACACCTTTAGAAGAAACAAAAGAAGCCTTAACTCAATTAATTAAAGAAGAAAATAATACTCTTATTTTAATTTCACCAAATTTAAGTTTAGAAGAGATGGAAGTAGTTAAAAAAACTGCCATGAAAATGAATGCGACAGTGAGCGGTTATGCTCCTCAATACATTGATGAATCATTTGGAGATGACATTTTAAAGAAAAATGATCGTAGTGCCAACAGAGCAGGATATGAAAAAGTTAGTATTAGTGAAGACGAACAAGAATTTCAAAATGCACTAAACAAAGCTTCTTTAGTAGTAATTTTTGAAAATAGCTACTTTGACAATCAACTAGACTTATTAAACAATAAAAAAGTAGTATCATTTTTCTCACAAAACTCTCCAGTTTGTGAAAAATCAGACATTGCAATTCCCGTTGCATCATTTCTAGAAAAATCAGGAAGTTATATCAACTGTACAGGTGTAACTCAAAAAGTAGAATCGCAAATGAAAAAAGACAAACAAAGTGAAGAAATCACATCTTTACTAGAATCAATTAATGTTAATTATTAAAAAGGAATGCAATGAGTAGTGCATCAATTATTGTTGTTATAGTTAATATTCTTTTAGCTGTAGTGTTAGCAGTAGGAACTACACCTATTATGGTGTGGTGGGAAAGAAGAGTTGCAGGTTTTATCCAAGATAGAACTGGTCCAAATAGATGTAGTATCTACGGATTTAGACTTGGTGGGCTAATTCAAAGTTTTGCAGATATGTTAAAACTTGTTTTTAAAGAAGATTTTTCTCCTTCACATGTTAAATATAAGTTCTTTTATACAATAGCACCTGCAATTGTATTCTTCTGTTCATTTTTAACTTTTGCAGTTATTCCTTTTGCAGACACATTGGTTATCGATGGTTTTGAATACACCATGCAAGCCATTCCAACTGAACTTGGGATCATGTGGTTTCTAGCATATGCAGGACTTGCAACTTATGGAATTATTCTTGGTGGTTATTCAAGTAACAGTAAATTTGGTCTTTTAAGTTCCGTAAGAGCAGCTGCACAAGTTGTATCTTATGAAGCAGCTATGGGATTATCAATCATATCTATGTTGGTTACTTATGGAACTATCCACTTAAGTGACATGGTAGCTTTCCAAGGTGGAATCATTGAGTTTTTCAACTATGAAGGTACTTCAATTGGATTACCAGCATGGGGAATTATTATGCAGCCATTAGCAGCACTTATCTTTATAGTTACAGCTTTTGCTGAAGCAAATAGAGCACCATTTGATATCGCTGAAGGTGAAAGTGAAATTGTTGCAGGTTACCATACCGAGTATTCAGCAATGAGATTTGGATTATTTCAAGTGGGTGAATATGCAGCAATGAGTGCTTCAAGTGCAATCATTGTCACGCTATTTTTTGGTGGTTATCATATTCCATGGGTTGACACTGAAACTATACAGTCAAACATCTATGTAGTATTTGGTGTGATAGCTGTTTCTTTAGTATTTATGACTTTCGTGTTAACAAAATGGATGAAGAAAAACTACTCATGGGCAGATGAAAATGACTCA
>Ga0209081_1000726_pt1 | contig 19874 bp, 13 predicted proteins | sample GOMGulsemesocosm_4_FD_184636 | JGI IMG/M metagenome (GOLD analysis project Ga0209081, IMG submission 184636) | Methane-oxidizing microbial communities from mesocosms in the Gulf of Mexico - GOM15B Gulf of Mexico (SPAdes) (version 2) | ecosystem: Environmental > Aquatic > Marine > Cold seeps... | reverse complement strand
AAAGGTTTGAAGACATCTTTTGAACGCGTCAGCGTGTTGTAAATTTTCAGAGACATAATTTAACTTCTTAACCGGTGGCCCTGCGTGGGGCCAAGCTCATTCGTCATTTCCGCGCCAGCGGAAATCCAGTGGCTTACATTCTTTTAATAGCGAACTATTACTTACACCAGCGGCTATTGCTGGATAGTCGCTAGGTGGCCTTCAGGCCCCTACTTTTTAGCTCGGCTGTGTCAGCCAGTGTTATTTCTTGTTAGCCCAATTGTCTTTTAGACCAATCGCGCGGTTAAACACAAGTTTGTCGGCTGTTGCCAACTTGCTGTCTAGGCAGAAGTAGCCTTCGCGCTCAAACTGATAACTCTTTTCGGCTACCGCATTCAACAGCGACTTCTCGGCCTTACAACCACTGAGGATCGTCAGAGATTCAGGATTGATAGCATCGAGAAAATTTTTGTCCCCTGCGTCTGGTGCTTCATCGCTGAAGAGGCGATCGTATAGGCGCACCTCACAGTCGATGGAATCGGTGGCCGACACCCAGTGGATCACACCACGGGGCTTCATGCCTTCCGGTGGATTTTCACCGACGGTGCCTGGCACCAGGCTCACACGAATTTCGGTGATTTTGCCGTCGGCGTCTTTAATCGCCTCTTCGGCTTTCATAACGTAAGCACCGCGCAGGCGCACGTATTCGCCCAACACCAGACGTTTAAACTTTTTACGTGACAGGGTCGTGTCTTCGGTGAAGTCGGCACGGTCGATGTACAGCTCTTGGGTGAAAGGTAATTCGCGACGGCCCATGGCTTCAATATTCGGATGCACTGGCTGAGTCATCAAGTCACCCTGATCGGCGTCGGCGTAATTAATGACGACCACTTTAACCGGATCAAGCACACACATGGCACGCGGGGCCGTATTGTTGAGGTCGTCGCGCACACAGAACTCCAGCTGACCCACGTCAATGGTTGAAGCCGACTTGGTCACACCGATCATTTCACAGAAGTTGCGCAGTGAAGCTGGCGTGTAACCTCGTCGACGCATACCTGAAATCGTCGGCATGCGTGGGTCGTTCCAGCCATCGACATGCCCCTCATCAACCAACTGTTTGAGCTTGCGCTTAGACGTCACCGAGTAGTTGAGCTCCAGACGTGAGAACTCATACTGTCGCGGCACACTCGGCACCGGCAGGTTTTCAGTAAACCATTCATACAGTGGACGGTGGTCTGCAAACTCAAGAGTACAGATCGAGTGAGTAACGCCCTCGATCGCATCTTCCTGGCCGTGTGCAAAGTCATAGGTGGGGTAGATACACCACTTGTTACCGGTCTGATGGTGACTCTGCTTGCGAATGCGATAGAGCATCGGGTCACGCATGCTCATATTAGAGCTGGCCATATCGATCTTGGCACGTAGGGTACATGCCCCCTCCTCAAACTCGCCGGCGCGCATTTTTTCGAAATCCGCTAGGTTCTCGGCAACACCGTTATCACGCTGTGGGCTTGGTTTACCGGGTTTGGTTGCCCAGCCACGGTATTCACGGGTTTCGTCAGCGCTCAGGTGGCAAACGTACGCTTTACCCTGCTCAATCAGGTAGATGGCCCACTGATAGAATTGATCAAAGTACTCGGAGGCGTAGCGAACATCCCCAGCCCACTCAAACCCAAGCCAGCTGACGTCGGCCTTGATCGCATCAACGTATTCTTGGTCTTCTTTGGCTGGGTTGGTGTCGTCAAAGCGCAGGTTGCACTCACCACCCACCTCTTGCGCTAAACCAAAGTTCAAACAGATCGACTTGGCGTGACCAATATGAAGGTAGCCGTTAGGTTCCGGCGGGAAACGGGTCACAATTTTTGCGTGCTTGCCGTCCTGCAGATCTTTTTTAATGATCTGCTGCAGGAAGTTCAAGGGTTTGTCTTGTGATTCGCTCTGAGAGTTAGTCGCTGTGTCGCTCATGCTGATTTTTTAGTCCGATCGCTCACCCACTGCACAATACAGTGAGCGTTAGGCCCCCGCGGGGCAAAACAGATTAACGCCTACACAGCCCTGGCAAACAGATCATAATCCATACGATCAATCGCGACTGGCTAGAGGCGTCGAGAATCGGCTATTATAGCCACCAGACCGTGCGGTAAGCACCTCTCAAATAAAGATTTTTTAGCCTGTGAGCATACTTAGTGTTGCAGCGGTGACACTGGATTCAAAGAACCACCATTACTTAGGTGCATTCCCAGCCGCCAACGTATAGCTGCCCATAGGCGACAACCAACTGTCATGCCCGTGTATACAACACGACGCAGGCCATACACTATAGGAACTAAAGATGATCACTCTGCAAACCAACTTCGGTGAAATAAAACTGGAACTTGACTTTGATAAGGCGCCAAACACCGCCGCCAACTTCCAGAAGTACGCTGAAGACGGTTTCTTCGACGGCACTATATTCCACCGAGTGATCAACAACTTCATGGTTCAGGGTGGCGGTTTCACCGTAGACATGGAGCAAAAGAGCGTCAATGACCCTATTGAGAACGAAGCCGACAACGGTCTGAAAAACGACGAGTATACCGTGGCTATGGCTCGCACCATGGATCCACACAGCGCCACGGCTCAGTTTTTTATCAATGTTAAAGACAACGACTTCCTCAACCACAGCGCTAAGAACCAGCAAGGTTGGGGCTATTGCGTGTTCGGTAAGATCGTTGAAGGTTTTGACGTTGTCGACAAGATCAAAGCGGTTAAGACCACCATGTCCGCCGGTCATCAGGACGTGCCTGTTGATGCTGTCATCATTGAGAAAGCCACGTTTGCCTAAAAGGTTACCGCCTAGCAGGCTGTTGAAATTCTCTGAATTCCGACGCCTGATCACAAAACATGGATATTTTATCAAAATTGGCGCCTGCTAAGTCGTTGATTTTGTAAGAAAAGAGAAAGTCGCACCTTTCTCTTCTCTTGCTTTGAAACAGGCGGGATGCCTTTTCAACAACCTGCTAGAGCAACGCACCCTGATCTCAAATGCTCAGGGTATCGATAAAAAGGGCTGCTTAGGCGGCCCTTTTTATCGATGGGGTATTTAAATCGAGAGCACCACCAGCCGCACAAAAACCGACGCGAGACACCTATGACAACTCTGTTTATCTCTGACCTGCACCTGGATGAAAACCGCCCTGACATTACCCAAGCCTTCTATGAATTTCTTGATCAGCGCGCCCTCAACGCCGACGAACTCTACATCCTTGGCGATTTCTTTGAAGTGTGGATTGGTGATGATGAAGATTCGACCTTGGCCGCGCAAGTGCGTAAACACCTGCTTAAGCTCACGGATAACGGCACTGAACTGTTTCTTATGGGGGGGAATCGCGATTTCCTGCTGGGCACAACCTTCGCCGAAAGTGTCGGCGCCACGCTACTGGAAGACCCCACGGTGATCGACCTTTACGGGGAGCGCGTACTGCTGATGCACGGTGACAGCCTCTGCACACTCGACACCGAATACATGACATTCCGTACCCAAGCCCGCTCGGAACAGTTTAAACAAGACCTGCGGAGCCAATCGCTGGAGCAGCGCCGCGCACTGGCCAAGCAGTTACGCGAACAAAGCAAAAGCATGAATAGCCTCAAGGCCGAAGACATCATGGACGTCACCGCTGATGAGGTCGTCAAGGCAATGGACGACGCCCAGGTACAAGTGATGATTCACGGCCACACCCACCGCCCCGCATACCACCCAGTCGAGCTGGCCTATGAGGAGCGAGGCGAGCGCATTGTATTGGGCGACTGGGACACGGACTTGTGGTGGATTGAGGCCTGCCCTGAAACAGCCTTGAGCCTCAACAAGCAGGCAATTGAGCCTGTGACGGTAACCACAGAGCAGCCTAGCGACGCATGATTGAGCGCTTCGAGTTTCGGTCCATAGGTCGCGCCCACTCCCCCTACAAGGAGAAGTTCGCCATCCCCAGGCAACCCGGATTGGTCGACGCCGCCAAGGGTTACATCGAGCTACTGGGCGACTGCAATCGCGAAGAAATTTTGCGCGGTATAGAAGGCTTTTCCCACGTCTGGCTGAATTTCGTGTTCCACCAAGCCATCAAGGAAAACTGGAAACCCATGGTGCGCCCGCCGCGCCTGGGCGGAAACAAAAAAGTCGGCGTCTTCGCCTCACGCAGCCCCTTTCGGCCTAACCCCATAGGGTTGTCAGTGGTAAAGCTGGAAGGTATTGAGCAGTACAGCCGCAGCGGCCAAGCCCATCAATGGCGATTGCACTTCAGTGGTGGCGACCTGCTCGACGGCACACCCATCTTGGATATAAAACCCTACATTCCCTACGCGGATTGCCTGCCAGAGGCCAACGGCGGTTTTGCCGAAGGAGCGCCAGACACAGGTACTGTCGTTGACTTTACCCCCGAGCTGTTTACCACACTGCAAACCGCCGAACAGCAACATCCGGGCTTTTCAACATTGATCAAACAGGTCTTGGCCCAGCAGCCAGAACCGGCCTATCACAAACCCAGCGAGCGTGAATACGGCGTGCGACTCTACGATTATAATGTGCGCTGGCGCCGCGAAGGTACGCTGCTGATGGTTTTCGATATTACAGCTGTGTAAACCCGCTCTTCAGCCCTTTGAGTTTGGGTGGCCCACCTCAAAGGCATCTACTAGTATATCGCTGCCGCTGGCTCCCGCCAAAAAGCAACGCTTGCGCAGCGCCTCAATCATGCTCGGCGAGCCACACAGGTATACCTTCCAGCCCCGCAGGGCACTGTGTTCACTCATCACCAACGACACCAACTCCCCCTGCTGCTGCCCCGATTCGGCGTTGCGCCTGACCACAGGATGGTAATGAAAGTGCGGATTCTGCTCAGACAGGGCTTGCAGTTCGGCCTGCAGGTACAAGCCCTTAGGCTCTCCTGCAGCGGTATAGAGATGAATCGGCAACTGATGCCCCTGCTGCAGTGCGTCTCGAACAATCGCGTACAAGGGAGCCAAACCGGTGCCCGTCGCCGCAAGAAGCAGAGATTTATCGTGGGCATCCTCGGCGTAAAAACAGTGGCCTGTGGCCTCACCTAACAATACCGACTGCCCCGCCAGCAACTCATCACAGCACCAGCGACTCACCAAACCCAACTCATGACGCTTAATATGCAGTTTGAGCAGGCCTTCGTATTTACGACTGCTTGCGGAGGAGTAGGCACGGCCATGCCCCTCATCCTTCCACAAAGTGATGTACTGGCCCGGCGTCCAGCGCAAGCTGGTTTCAAAAGAGAGTTCGACGACCGAGGCGCTCAGTGCACGCTTAGCGATTAAAGTGGCGGGCACTTTACCCAGAGCCCCCGGCAGGCACACGGCTAAATCAACCGTCGGCCGGCACATGCAAGCCATGAACAGGCCTTGAGCTTGCTGATGTTCGCTCAAGGCCTGCTGTGCAACAGCTGGTACCGGCTGATCAGCGACCATTAAACAAGAATGACACAAGCCCTGGCGACAGCTATTGGGAATGCGTAGGCCAGCCTGATCCGCCGCTTCGAGCAAAGACTGCCCAGCGGTCACTGCAAAGCTCGTATCACCGTATTGAATCACCGCCATACTTCCCAACCCCTAAGCACACTCATAACCTCGTCCATTCTAGCCCCGTCAACAGCGCCAAACCGCGCATGCATACCAATCAAGAATTAGACGCCATTTCAGCTGCAAGCCGTTCTAGCTTAAGGGCTTCGGCTTCAAGAGCTTCTGCTTTTCGGGGGTGTATAACAGGCAGACCAGAGTGAAAACGAAAACGCGTATCAGGCGACTGAATATACTCGCGTTCAAGCTCAAGAAAGAACTCAACACGAGCTTCGATCGGCTGCCCGGAGTAGTCCCGTGCGAGGGTTAAATAGTCTTGATAGTGTCGCGCCTCCGACTTGAGCAGCGATAGGTAAAACTTTGTCAGCTCTTCATCCAGTAAGGGGGCTATTTTGGCAAAACGCTCACAGGAGCGTGCCTCGATAATAGAGCCAACAATCAATGTATCCACTAAGTTATCACCTTGATCGCGGCGAATATGTCGAGCCATGTTCAGAGCGTAACCGCTGGCTTTAATGGGGCGGAAAACAATGTTTCGTTTTTTAAGGAGCTTCAACACCTGTTCGAAATGGACCAATTCTTCGCGCGCCAAGCGCGACATCTTATTCAAGAGGTCCAGCTTAGCCGGATGCTTCCCCATAAGCGTCATCGCGCTCTGAGCGGCCTTTAGCTCATTGGCGGCATGGTCAAGCAGCATCACGTCTTGCCGGGTTAAGGCTTCTGCCACCCAAGCGTCAGGGGTGGGGCATTTTAGGTAGTCGAGAATGGGGGTGATGTCTGTCATGGTGTCTGGGCACTGATAATATAGAGGGTGCGATTATACACGGCGCAAGCAATCGCACCCAAGCGCGCCATCAAACCCGATAAGAATCAACAATGTTGGTCAGCTGCTCGGAGAGCTGATTAAGTTGCCGACTGGTATCAACCAAACCCGTCACCTCCTCTGCCGTATCACAAGCTGCGCAGCTGATACTCGAAGCACTGCGACTTATCTCTTGGGCGACAGCGGTTTGCTGTTCAGCGGCCGTGGCGACTTGAATGTTCATAGAGGCAATACGGTCAATGATGCGGGTTTCTCCTTCTATGGCATCGCGAATTTCACTCACCTGCTCAACATTGGCTGCCAGACGGGTAACCCCCTCATCCATGGCCGCTACCGCTTGCTGGCTCTCAAGCTGAAGTTTGCTGATCATTTCATCAATTTCCTTGGTGGCTTCGGCTGTTTTGCTGGCTAGGTTACGCACCTCATCGGCGACCACAGCAAAACCGCGACCCTGCTCTCCGGCCCGCGCCGCCTCAATGGCGGCGTTGAGCGCCAGCAAATTGGTCTGCTCGGCAATGCCGCGGATCACGTCCAGCACCACTCCAATGTTCTGGCTGCCTTTATCCACCGTCGAAACGGTTTCACCCGCCGAGCGGATTTCATCGGCAAGACTGTCAAAGCCACTGACAGAGCGATCAATCAACTCAAATACCTCAGCACTGACATTGGTTGCCTCCTCGGTTTCCGAGGACGTTGTATTAGCATTGCGAGCCACCTCCTCAATGCTTGCCTCCATCTGCGTCGAGGCACTGGCTTGCTGCTGGCACTGATGATTCTGACTGTCGATCGATTTAGTGACTCGATCGACCGCCGAAGACAAGCCCGCCGCCGCCCCCATCAACTCTTGTGCTGCCTGCTGCACGGTATGGAAGTTACCTCGTACACCACTCACAAGACCGTTTACTGCCGTAGCCAATGATTGCAACTCCTCATCACCCGCCTCTGGGAGCTCAACCCTTAAATCGTTATCCGCTGCAATTGCGCTCACCCGCTGACTCAAATCTGTAATCGGGGCTGATACTCGGCGTGAGGTGTACACACCGATCAACGCAGAGAGCGCCACACAGACCACCGCAAAGATCATCGAACTACTCAACACATCCCCCCGCAATTTATCGATCGGGGCAAATACTTCCGCCTTATCCTCCTCACTCAACAAAGCCCAACTCAGCCCCTCGATCTTCAGCGGTGTAAACGCCGATACGACTTCCACACCGCGGTAATCGCGCTGAGTAATAACCCCAGACTCCCCCGCTATGGCCCGCTTCGCCGACTCCGTAGCGATGGGCAGATAACCGATGGAAGCACCGCCTCGCTCAAAATGCTCAATCAACTTTTGATCCATTGACGCAGCCTTTAAAGAGCGAGTAAAACCCTTTGCATCCTCTAGCTGAAAGCGGCTCGGACTACGTAATTTCAAGTCTGCCCCCAACAGGTAGCTCTCACCACTCTCCCCTAAACCCACCTTTCGCCACTGCCCAGCGTAGGTCATAATTTCACTGATCCGATCAACCGGCATCTGGTAGATGAGAATCGCCACCGTTTCACCGCCGCTCACGATAGGTGTGCTCATAAAAGCGGCTGCCGCCTCATACGAAGGCAAATATGGCCGGAAGTCGACCATAGCTACCTGCTCAGACTTAAGCGCCAGCGCCGCTCGATACGCATCGGCTAACCCTGACTTGTTATAGGGCCCAGAGCGCAGCGATGTCGCGTAGTCGAGCTCCTTATAGGTAGAATAGATCACATCACCTGTATCCGGTGCGACAATGAAAATGTCGTACAGGCCAAAGGCCTGCAACACTTTGCGCGCAGAGAAGTGAAAACGATCATGAACTAGATCATAGGGTTGAGCATTAGGCGATGATTTTAGCGAGTCCTTCTCACCGAGCGAGTTTGGGTTCTCGGCGATGTAAGCACCTTGCAACGCCTTAGCATTACGGCTTAAGCCGGACAGCATTTGCTCAACGGGGGGGAACACGCCGTTGACTTGATCGTAAAGGGGAGCAAACTGCTCTTGATAATAAGCTCGGAGACTGGCCTCGTTAACAGGCGTAGCGTAGTGATCAAAAGTACGTCGAAATGCCTGCGCCGATTCCACGACCAGCGCATTCTGAGCCGAACTCGTGAGCAAACCCTGCAGCGTGATAATGTAGTTTTCGATCTCAGAGCGCTTCACATTGCGCTGCGAAATCAGCTTATTTTCAACCTCCGACTGCAGGCCATCGCGCCCCGCCATATAGGCAATACTGCCGACCACCAGGCAGGCCACCAACACCGGCACGACACCCAAAAAAAGTGCCATACTCGTCAACCGAGTTTTAACCTTCACACCACACCTCCTGAGCAGTCAGACTACAAACAGGCATATAAGCCTATTTAAGCTTAATACTTATTTTAACTATAGGTGGGCAAGGGGGAGGTGGATAAGGGCGACAAGACCCCTTTGCGCTAAAGGACTAACCGCTAAGACTCTCATGACGTGAGCTTTCGCGGCTCATGGACACCTAGCCTAGGCTGGCGAAAACTTAATATAACGGTCGTAATGGGCCTTCGACAGGGTAAAAAAATCCTTGTCCATCGCATCGCGAATTTCCCCTATCGACTGAGCCTCCCAGCCCGGCTGTCGCCGTAAACCGAAGACAGCCAGATCGTTAATCTGACTGGCCCCTGCGCGGAACAAGTCAAACACCCAGCAGTATGGGCTTTGATCACGGTTAAACAGTATTTGTTGGTATTCGATAGCCGCCCTTAACCGAGTTTCGTCCACTACTTTGACTTTATGTTCGACGACCTGCGCCAGGAACCCCTCTAGGCGACCGGCAATTAAAATGCGCTGCTCATTGGTGTAACCGTTCCAGTGCACGACTTCATGGGTGAAGCGTTTACAGCCACGACACACATCATCCCCAAACCCCGTAGAACACACACCCACACAGGGCGTTTTCACACGCTTAAACATGAATCCTAACTACCCTCAAAGGCCAAAAGCCATTACAACGCCATATTTATTATGAGTCATTATTATAGGGAAATGCTCGCTCCAGAACAGCCACAAATTCCACCTCCTAATGGCCAGCCGAAAAGATAACCTCTGCCGGCTCGCCGGTTCAGGCTTCCCACACCCAGCCATTCACAAAACTTATACTTTTAATTCATGCTATTTATTTCATGCATCTTTATAGGGCAACACCAAACCGAACGTGCATGAACACACCTAACGAGAAGAACCCACAGAATATGGATTTCGACGATGTTAGCGACAAAAACCCGAGTTGAAGATACAAAATGACTGCTAACCTTGGTTAATATGCCGAATTGACACTCAGCACAAGACCGTAAATTCGTGGCCTATTTTGCCTAGAGGGCAAAGCGCAACTAACGTTTAATGCTATTAGACCAACTTAACAGAAAAGCACTTTTAAGGTAGAATACGCGCCCAATTCCAGGCGCTTTTGCCTGGTACCTAGCGGACGACTCTAGATGAGCCTCTGCCGACAGCCTGTGACACATGATTACTGGCGGCTATAAAAAACTAAGAAAACAGGCGCGTATGTGCTTGCAACCTGCAATTGCCCCGAGAGGTTTGAATGAGCTTATATTCTGAATACATGGATGAAATCGCAACCCGTAAAAATGACTTAGGGTTGAACCCAAAGCCAATCGATGGCGCCGAGCTGCTGTCAGAGATCATTACCCAGATCAAAGACACCGCCAATGCGGACCGCGAAGACTCGCTGAAGTTCTTCATCTACAACAGCCTCCCGGGCACCACCAGCGCTGCCGGTGTTAAAGCTGTATTCCTGAAAGAGATCATTCTCGGCGAAGCGGTTGTTGCGGAAATCACGCCAAGCTTCGCCTTTGAACTGCTGTCACACATGAAAGGCGGCCCTTCTATTGAAGCCTTGCTGGACCTGGCCCTGTCTGATGACGCTGCCGTTGCTACGCCAGCCGCTGACGTACTGAAGACGCAGGTATTTTTGTACGAAGCCGATACCGGTCGTCTGGCTGACGCTTTTAAATCGGGCAACGCCGTCGCCAAAGAGATTCTGGAAAGCTACGCTCAGGCGGAGTTCTTCACCAAGCTGCCAGAGATCGACGCAAAAATTGAGCTGGTTACCTACATCGCCGGTGAAGGCGATATCTCTACTGACTTGCTGTCTCCAGGCAACCAGGCGCACTCACGCGCTGACCGCGAACTGCACGGCCAGTGCATGATGACCCCTGAAGCCCAGCAGGAAATCGCTGAACTGCAGCAGAAGCACCCGAACGCCAAGGTGATGCTGATCGCCGAGAAAGGCACCATGGGTGTTGGTTCTTCGCGTATGTCTGGCGTCAACAACGTTGCTTTGCTGGCCGGTAAGCAGGCTAGCCCATACGTACCGTTTATTAACATCGCACCAGTGGTTGCCGGTACCAACGGTATCGCCCCCATCTTCCTAACCACCGTTGACGTAACCGGCGGTATCGGCCTCGACCTGAAAAACTGGGTTAAGAAAGTAGACGCAGCTGGCAACACCGTTGTCGACGACAATGGTGACGCTGTACTGGAAGAGGCTTACTCAGTAGCCACCGGCACCGTGCTGACAATCGACACCAAAGCGCAGAAGCTCTACAACGGCGACAAAGAACTGGCCGACGTTTCTTCTGCTTTCACCCCACAGAAAGTTGAATTCATGAAAGCCGGCGGCTCTTACGCCGTAACATTTGGTAAGAAGCTGCAAACCACTGCCGCTGAAACACTGGGTGTTGAAGCTGCTAATGTTTACGCAGCGTCTAAAGAAATTTCTGTTGAGGGCCAAGGCCTGACCGCTGTTGAGAAGATCTTTAACCGCAACGCAGTTGGTGTTGCGTCAAGCACGCCTCTGCACGCCGGCTCTAACGTTCGCGTTAAGGTGAACATCGTTGGCTCCCAGGACACCACTGGTCCAATGACAGCCCAGGAACTGGAAGCCATGGCCGCTTCTGTGATTTCTCCTATTGTTGACGGTGCTTACCAGTCAGGTTGTCACACAGCCTCTGTTTGGGACAGCAAGGCTAAAGCCAACATTCCTAAGCTGATGTCGTTCATGAACAACTTCGGCCTGATCACGGCGCGCGACCCTAAGGGTAACTACCACGCCATGACCGACGTCATTCACAAGGTGTTGAACGACATCACTGTGGACGACCGCTCCATCATCATCGGCGGTGACTCACACACCCGCATGTCTAAGGGTGTTGCCTTCGGCGCCGATTCCGGCACCGTTGCTATCGCACTGGCGACTGGCGAATCAGCCATGCCGATCCCAGAGTCTGTGAAGGTTACCTTCAAGGGCGACATGAAGAGCCACATGGACTTCCGCGATGTAGTACACGCCACCCAGGCGCAGATGCTCAAGCAGTTCGGCGGCGAGAACGTCTTCCAGGGCCGCATCATCGAAGTACAGATCGGCACATTGCTGGCTGACCAAGCCTTTACCTTCACCGACTGGTCTGCAGAAATGAAGGCTAAAGCCTCCATCTGTATTTCCAACGATGAAACCATGATCAAGTCTCTGGAAGTGGCCAAGAGCCGCATCCAGATCATGATCGACAAGGGCATGGAGAACCATGTGAATATGCTGCAAGGCCTGATCGATCTGGCCGACAAGCGTATTGCAGGTATTGCGTCGGGCGAAACACCTGCACTGGCCCCAGATAACAACGCCAACTACTACGCAGAAGTGGTTATTGATCTCGACGAAATCGACGAACCAATGATTGCCGACCCGGATGTAAACAACGAAGACGCATCCAAGCGCTACACCCACGACACCATTCGTCCAGCGTCTTACTACGGCGGCAACAAGAAGGTTGACCTGGGTTTTGTTGGTTCTTGCATGGTGCACAAAGGCGACATGCAAATCATTGCTCAGATGCTTCGCAACCTAGAAAAGCAGGGCGAGATCAAGTTCAACGCTCCACTGGTTATCGCGCCACCAACCTACAACATCGTTGATGAGCTGAAGGCCGAAGGTGACTGGGAGCTGCTGCAGAAGTACGCTGGTTTTGAATTTGATGATGCCGACCCGAAAGGCGCTGCTCGTACCGAATACCAAAACATCATGTACCTAGAGCGCCCTGGCTGTAACCTGTGTATGGGTAACCAGGAAAAAGCCGCTAAGGGTGATACCGTACTGGCCACCTCTACTCGCCTATTCCAAGGTCGTGTGGTTGAAGATACTAACGAGAAGAAAGGCGAGTCGCTGTTGGCATCAACGCCAATGGTTGTACTGGCTACTATCTTAGGCCGTATCCCAACACTGGAAGAGTACAAGAACGCCGTTGACGGTATTCACCTGACTGACTTCGCGCCACCGTCAGAAGACCTGAGTGTTGAGCCACAAGCCGTACCGGTGAAGTTTGTCTGATGCCAGCAGCCCCATCATTTAGATAAGTGGACAATTAAACCAAGATTTTGAACTCTTGGCTTAATCGCCATCGCTGCTCTCACCTGAGACTAGCCGCTAAAAGCCCCGCACCATTAGTGTGGGGCTTTTTTTTGCCCTAAAATTAACAACATTAAATTGTCACGCTTAACAAAGAACGGTATTGGCGATACTTATAGCTTTTTTCAAGAAGCCCCTAAGCGCCCGACACTCCTACCATCAAGATATTCCTCTTAATTACATCCCCTCTTTCAGCCAGAGTGGTACGACCTATGTTCGCTGCTTCGTAGATGAAACGAATATCACGTCAGCCGCATTCCCATGGCCGCCCATCTATTTTGTTTCAATAATGGTGCCATCCGCCTTCTATGTTAGCTGTAGCATTCCTAGGCCTATATTTTTGGAATTTTGTAGAACTATTGGTGTTTAAAAAATCAGTAATCTGGTGCTTGCCTTTAGCGCAAGTCTTGCGTAACTGTGAATGGGCTTCACCATTTTATTGAGCGGGTCAATCAGACTAACGGCCTGCATCCTGACTTCATTCATGCTCGGTATACACGAGTTTATCGGCCACCTCTCATCATCTTTGTCAGGCGCGCAATCGTGCCTGACAAAGAGCGTCCGGAGGAGACCGTTCCGTCTGGGGGGGGAGTGTAAGATCTAGGAATAAAACAAGCACAAAAGTTAAAGTCATAAGTGCGGCCTGTGACTCAAGCTTTAAAAAGCTCTGGGCAGGTTCTTTTTCGAGCCCTGAAGACAAGTGATGTGACAAACCGCTGTGGAAATAAAAGGCGCTTGAAGTAATGGCTAGAGCATGTGTCGACTCTCTAGCCCAGAGAGTTTATTAATAGTGAGCTAAAATACTCGAGTAAATACCTTGCTGCTTAATGATATCGAGCCCTTCATCGAGCTTATTCGCCCACCACTGGGATCGAGCATGCTTGCGCGAGAAAGCCACGTAAATGGCGCTCTGGTGGTTAACAAAGCGTTTATCTAATGCCTCCGGGTCCACGCCCATCGACGTCACGGTATGCGCCGCCACACGGCCAAACATAACCGCCATATCCAGCCGACCCGCCATCATCATCGCGATAATTTGCAGCTGAGTATTGAGCCGTTGCTCGCGAAAACGATGTCGCTGGACCTCGAAGGCATCGCCATATTCATAACCGTTAATAAGGCCAAATTGCGTACCGTCTGGAATATCATCGCACGAGTCGTACTGGCGCTCAGCAGAGGTGGAGGAAAACATGGATGTCTGTGCATACAAAATTGGCTCTTGCCCAAAGATATAAAGCTCTTCGGTTGAGGCCTGCCGGATAACATTAAAACCCGCCCCCAAGCGCCCCGAGCGGACTTCAAGTAAAACCCTAGAGTAAGGTCACACAACGAATTCAACCTCAAGACCCACCGGCGCGTATGCCGCTACTGGCAATATAATCCCGACCAGTAAAAGCAATACGCTAAGTCGCATTCCTCGCCCCTCACTCCCATTAAGATCAAACTCCAAAAAAGGCTTGTATGCGTTCCTTATCCCACATTGCGTCCTTGTAGCCCAGCTCAATGAGCTCGTCACAAAACTGCGGTTCGAAGAGTATATAGCTTGATGTCGCCGCTCCGCCCCCCTTGGCAGTACCACCGGTCGAACGCATAAACATGCGTACACTTTTAGGCAAATAACGTACTTTGCGCCCCGCGATTTTATCCAACTGCTCACTGGGCGATATCACCAAGGTCTCAACAGGCCGCAAGCTAATCCCCTGCTCCACTAAAGTTTCTTCAGGAATCAGGCGCAGCAGTTCGTTAACCCGCTCCAGATGTTCCAGGTCGCCCTCTAGGCTATCAATGAAGGCGCTATTGAATAGGTGCCCCCCAACCTGGGCGATGGACGGTGAGTGACGCACCGGCGGCTGTCGTTTGCCCCAGAGCTCGGGGTTTCGATTGCCACTGACACCAATCACCATCACTCTGTCAGCCCCTAGGTGCAACGCTGGACTAATAGGTGCTAGTTGACGTAAAGCACCGTCGCCGTAGTAACTGGAGCCAATTTTTGCTGCGGGGAAAATACCGGGGATAGCCGACGAGGCCATCAGATGCTCAATACCGAGCTGGGTCGACACCCCTGTGCGCCGATAACGACGCCAAGGGTCAAGCTCCTCAGCGCCTTGAAAGAAACTCACTGACTCACTGGACGAATAGTTCATCGCCGATACGCACACAGCCCGAAGGTCTCCTGCGTCAATGCCCGCCTGCAGCTGCGAAAAATCAATGTGTGTGGCTAAAAAATCACGTAAAGGGTCATTGTCGAGCAGAGCAATGGAGTGTTTCTTACCCACGCCCCCATTGAATAATGAGCCCCCTACCTGAGCAAGACCTCGACAAAGGTCCCACCAATGGGTTTTAAACACCCTTTCGGTGCGCAACTCACTCCACATTTGATTGAGGTCTGCAACCGCCTCAAAGAAATGGCCTGTGTGTGTCGCCAGAGCCAAAGCATTAATAGCCCCAGCAGAAGTGCCGCATATAATCGGAAAAGGGTTATGTGCCGTGCTGGGCAACAACTCATTAATAGCCGACAACACACCCACCTGATAAGCCGCCCGTGCACCACCGCCTGATAAAATCAGGGCATTCATTGACATAGAGCCTTCCCGTCCATTCCCTTAGTTCTGCCCAACTTAAAGCTTTTCGGGCAGTAACTTATGTACAAATATGGCCCCATCGTTCACCGATAAATAGTTGTCTCGCTCCAGCTGGTCTAACAACCTCACCACTACCTCTTGGGATGCTTCGATATTCTGGGCGATATATGCAGGGGAGAGTTTAGGTGGGCCCTTACGGAATCCACTCATCTCACTCTGTTGATCGTTCAAGAAGTCCCGCAAGTGATTGTAGCTGCTGTCCATTGTTAACTTACGCGTCGTAGCCGTCTGATCACGCACCATTTCAACAAGGTGCATCACCAGCGAAGTATAGATATGAGGGTATTGGCGCAAGATATCATCAAAATTAGACTTATCAAGCGTTAAGAAATGGCAATCTTGCTTCGTCAGCACCGACGCTGAACGCGCCTCATCATCTAAGAATGCCAACTCACCGAAGTAATTGCCCGACTGCAATGTCGCCAAGGTAAAGTGATCGCCGGCCTGATTGCTAATAAACACCTCAACCTCGCCAGAAACCAGTAGGTATAACGACCCAGAGAGATCGCCCTCTTCAAACACCAAGGTTTTTGCCGGCAAATCAACAGGCAGCATCACCGCAGCCACCGCCTCTTGCTCGGCAGCGGAAAGCCCTGAAAATAGCCCAATACCACTCAAATCATGCATACGTATCTAATCCACCGATCATGTCGTCTAGTGTCCTCCCTGTACAAGACTTCACAGGCTAAATTACGCCACCAACAGCCTATATCGTCTACTATTGAAACAGCGATCTCTCGTCTCTAGGGTAAGCGTAGAAATCAACAGAGTCCTTTGCCAGCTACGCCCCCTATGTAAGGGATATTAACAGTAATTTTGTAATCACCAATAGACAAGTGCCGATAATAATTCAGTGCATCTTAAGACCAACCACGCGGGCGCCAACGTGCACAAAGAAAAACCCACAGGATTACCCAACAGCAGCCTCGAATACTTGCTAACCCTAGCTCAGAACTTAGCGGTTGAGCATGAAGTCGGCGGCATCTGTGAAACACTACTCAATGAAGCCGTAAATCTTGCCAATGCTGATGGGGGCACGCTTTATTTGTTGAGCACAGACAAACACTCGCTCGAATTCTCGCTAATTCGCAACGACCCTTTAAACATAAACGACAACTTCTTTGGGACTGATACTGCCGGCACAGGTTTCGCGCCTCTGTCACTGTTTAACACAAGTGGTGAACACAACTTCCAAAATGCTGCCTGCTACAGTTTTCACCACCAGGGCACACTAAACATTGCCGATATATATCAGGAGCAAGCGCTGGATTTCTCCGGGGCAAAACATTTCGACCGAGACAACCACTACCACTCAAAGTCTTTTCTCTGCGTGCCCCTCATCAACAAAGCCAGTGAAGTCATCGGTGTATTTCAACTGATCAATGCGAAAAATCAGCAGCAAGCGCTGTGTGAATTCAGCTCCATTATCGAACAGCAAATCGTCATATTGGCGCAATTCGCGGCCAGCGCCCTAGACAAACAGCTGGTCGTTGACCATCAGCGTAACCTTTTGGTCGACTTATCAGGCGAACCCAACACCCACTCACTGATTGAAAAAATATTACGGGAAGCCAAGCTGTTTACGGGCGCCGATGGAGGCACACTTTACCTCGTCAACGAGGCTAAAGCCTGCCTAGACTTCTCTCTTCTCATTAACGACAGCTTGAACATAGACATGCAAGCGGGTCATGAGGCACTGGCCAGCATGCCCTCAGTCCCACTTTACCACCCCAATGGGCTAGAGGATTTCAGTCATGTGGTGACCGCTGCGGTGCACCAAAAACGAGTCATCAATATTCACGACGTCTACAGCGACAGTGAGTTTGACTTAACAGGTACGCGTAATTTTGACCGTGAGTTTAACTACAAGTCCGAGTCATTTTTAGTGGTCCCCCTGCTCAATCACGATCAAGATGTTATCGGTGTGCTGCAGCTGCTCAATGCCAAACACCCCAGAACCGATGAGCACATACCCTTCTGTAGTCGCTCGGTACAACTGGTTGAAGCAATGGCATGTTATGCCGCCATTGCACTTAACAATCAGGTGCTCATTCAAGAACTAAAAGACCTGCTCGATGCGTTTATTCAGTGTATCGCCCAAGCCATTGATGCCAAGTCATCGCATACATCGGCGCATTGCCAACGCATACCCATTTTGACCAAAATGATTGCCGAGGCGGCCTGTAACGATCACACAAACTTTAACGACTTCGAACTCAACAGTGATCAGTGGTATGAGCTCAATGTAGCGGCCTGGCTCCATGACTGCGGCAAGCTTGCCACACCAGACTCAGTATTGGATAAGGCCACGAAACTGCATCTAATGAACGATGGCATTGATGCCATCAAAGCCCGCTTCGCCTCCATGCGCCAAGCTGCAGACTGCCACTACTACCAACAGCTTGCCGAAGACCCAGAACAACAAGATCAATGGCAAGAACAACAGCAACAGACACACCAACAACTTGAAAGCGATCTTGCATTTATTTGCGCCAGCAACAAGGGCGGTGAATTCATGCAGCAAGCCAATAAAGATAGAGTTCAGGTCATTGCAAAACTTCAGTGGCCAGACGCGAACGGCGAGCCGCAGCCACTGCTTAGTGAAACCGAGGTGGCGAACCTGTGCATCGAAAAAGGTACGCTGAGTAAAGGTGAGCGCGACATCATAAACAATCACATGCGCGTCACCATTGACATGCTGGAATCCTTGCCCTTCCCAAGAAAGCTCAGGCGTGTGCCAGAGTACGCCGGCGGTCACCACGAAAAAATGGACGGCAGCGGCTTTCCCAAAGGCCTGACCCGCGAGCAAATGTCGATACCCGCACGCATGATGGCCATCGCCGATGTCTTTGAAGCCTTAACCTCCCGAGATCGGCCTTACAAGCAGCCCATGAAACTCAGCATGGCGCTCAACATCATGAGCAAGATGGTGAACGACAACCACCTGGACCCTGATATTTTCAACTTATTTGTACGCGCTAGGGTATGGGAGGACTACGCCAAACAAGAACTACTGGACGAACAGCTGGATATTTCTGACTACCCCTCATAGCCTAAGGCTTACGTCCGGTATAAAAAAAACCAAGTCAGATCACTCTGACTTGGTTTTTTAGTGGTGGAATAAACGTTATCAAATGACAACATCTGCCATCAAGGATTAAGCCGTCAACGCAGCCTCTTCTTCCTTCAACTCTCGACGTAAAATCTTACCAACGTTCGACTTAGGCAGATCGTCACGGAAAACAATCACGCGCGGTATTTTATACGCGGTTAAGTTTTCACGGCAGAAACTCTTTAGATCTGCATCTGTCAGTGCAGGATCAGACTTAACAACAAACAGCTTCACCGCCTCACCACTCTTGGCATCTTCAATGCCAATCGCAGCGGCCTCCATAACCATCGGGTGTTTACAGACTTCAGCTTCGATTTCATTGGGGTACACATTGAACCCAGAGACAATGATCATGTCTTTTTTGCGGTCAACAATACGAATAAATCCATCGTCCTGAATAACAGCCATATCACCGGTATTGAGCCAGCCGTCCTCGCTTAACACTTCAGCGGTTGCTTCAGGCCGCTGCCAATAGCCCTTCATCACCTGCGGGCCACGCACCATCAATTCACCCGGTGAACCGGCAGGCAATACATTGCCCTCCTCATCAATAACACGCACTTCCGTGTTGGCAACAGGTCGCCCTACGGTACCTATGCGAATGTCGTCCGGAGTATTCATGGACACCACCGGTGACGTCTCTGTCATGCCAAAGCCTTCAGAAACCGTACAACCTGTCACACTCTTCCAGAGATCAGCGACATCACTGGTCAGCGCCATACCACCAGACGCCGTAGTTTCAAGTGAAGAGAAGTCCAAGCGCTTAAACTCTTCGCTGTGGCACAAACCATTAAAGAGCGTATTCAGACCACAAAAACCGGTAAACTTGTGCGGCTTCATCGCCTTGATAAAACTCGGCAGGTCACGTGGATTGGGTATCAAAACATTATGCCCACCCACCGAAAATATCATCATGCAGTGCAGGGTAAATGCGTAAACGTGATACAAAGGCAGGGGAGCAATAAAAATTTCCGTCTTGCCCTCTTCGTATCCCATTGACGCCTCTACTTGGCGCATATTTGAAACGATGTTTGATTGGGTCAGCATCGCGCCCTTAGCAACACCCGTAGTACCACCGGTGTACTGAAGCACAGCAACATCATCGACCTGTCGAACAACTGGCGTAAACTGCCCTGACGCGCCCAGTGATAAGGCATTCAACAAGCCAGTGCTATTGGCAAAAGAGAACTCAGGCACAAGCTTCTTCACGTGCTTAGCCACTGTATTAATAAGCAAACGCTTTACAGGGCCGTGCATGTCACCAATATCGGTCA
>Ga0209081_1000724_pt1 | contig 19899 bp, 19 predicted proteins | sample GOMGulsemesocosm_4_FD_184636 | JGI IMG/M metagenome (GOLD analysis project Ga0209081, IMG submission 184636) | Methane-oxidizing microbial communities from mesocosms in the Gulf of Mexico - GOM15B Gulf of Mexico (SPAdes) (version 2) | ecosystem: Environmental > Aquatic > Marine > Cold seeps... | reverse complement strand
TTACTTCCATCAGCCATCACAACAGTGACTGTGTCACCATCAAAGACATGACCAGACAAGGTCACATCCACACTCGCAGACGTCGCATCTTCATTCACACTTGCATCACCAACAACAACGGTGGTGGTGTCATCTTTATCACTGATTGTTAAGGTTCCATTGGTAATCGATGAGTTCTCAAGAACGCCTGCACTACTTGATACAGAAGTCGCTGTAATTGTTGATGTTGTATCCGCTTCGTCAATTGAGTCGGGATCGGCCGTGATCGTTAAGGTTGAAGACTGTGTGCCGTTATCTGTAAACGTAACATTACTTCCATCAGCCATCACAACAGTGACTGTGTCACCATCAAAGACATGACCAGACAAGGTCACATCCACACTCGCAGACGTCGCATCTTCATTCACACTTGCATCACCAACAACAACGGTGGTGGCGAAATCATCATCAACAATAGTCACCGTAACAGAAGCTGCTTCGGGGTTAATCGTTGCGTTAACAGTATCAATCAAGACGATTTCAAACTGCCCATCTGCTTCAGGCAGGTTATCTTCAACGATGCTTACAAATACAGGGAACGTCAAGGTGCCAGCAGGAATTGTTACTGTGACGGGGCCAGCCCCATCAAACCAATCGTCCCCATACGTGTTAGCGTCGTTATCAGGAGCCACTGGTTGGAACATATAGGTTACTTCAACATCTTCCGTGTAAGCTTTATCCAGCGTAAGATTAAAAGTAACTACACGTTCACCAGGCGTACCATCTTCGTCAGCCTGCGATGTTCCCTCTAGAATTAAAACGCCCTCAGGTGTAACCAGCACTGGGTGTTCTGAGGTGGGTACACCATCTGTTGGCGGCCCTGTTTCAGGTGGGTTTTCTAGATCCACTTGCACTTGAACTGAAACCGACACAACTGGCTCTTCACCCTCAACCAAAGGCAATTCTTCCTCTGGCTGCAAAAAACTTTGGCTAATCCCGACAGTATCAAATCCACTTTCTGGTGTTTCTTCTGGGTTTAAATAGTCCACACTGACAAAAGTGCTACCCTCATTTCCACCATCGCCGCCTGCAGCTGTTGCTGGTAAGTCTGTTGTTGGATCTACATTCGGGTTAGTTAATGCCTCCTGAAGTGCGGCTACTTCGTTTTCTGCCTCTGAACGGCCCTGAGTTGCAGTTTGTTCGCCTTCTTGATTAAGCGCATCATCATTTAGCACGATGTTTGAGTTACCACCCAAGTCCATCACAGTGCCATCGGTTAAAGCGATTGAAATCGCACCATCACCTGTAATTATTTTTTCATTTTCTGCAACGCTATCGCCCACGCTTAATATGCGCTCCGTTCCATCTTCTGCGATCGCTCTTACAACACCTGTTACTGATTTCACTGTTCCGGTATTAGCCATGATGATTCTCCGAATCTACTGATTAAATTATTAATTTTCTTAAGTATTGTTCAAAAACTGGGTATTTCTAGTGTACTAAGGTACTAATTTGCTGCTTTAAATCTTATGAGTCTATGGGTACTTCAACCAAACAATGCAAGTCAGTTAATGTCACACCTGTCAGTGTTCCTGAATACGTCGCTGGCTGATCTTCTACCGTGGTAACACTTACCCTTGTGCCTTCACTCACCGGTTCAAGCGAGATCGATACATAGTCACTTAATATGTCATTACTTTCATCTAGCAATAGATCTTGGAGGTCCAGTGCTTCGTGTCCGTCACTTGTTGTTTCATTTACCATAAACCTAACCCCTCCCGATCCTGGCGCAACGAATTAAGCAATGTGGCCGTCATACGCCGTGTTATCCATGCTTCACCTTCATTCATTGCGTTGACTAATCTGCTGGCATATTCCATCAGCTGGCTTTGTTGCTGATAGCCCTTAGCACCAGCTAACAAACATTTCACTATCTCTTCATCACTCAACTCATCCGCTACAATCGCTATAGCGCTATTTGAGTTAGCCGTTGATAATACTTCTATATACTCAGCTGTTTTCTCTTGCATCATATTTACATGAAGCAACACAACCACTGATGAATACTTTTCCACTTCATTTAGTGCTTTAACTTCATCATTAACAAATTGAATATTCATTTGAGCAGCTGACAATTCAGGCTTTATTTGCTCTTCTCTATCAATTATCAGTATATCTATCATTGCTTAAATTAAAGTGTGTTTGCCCTAGTTAATGGAATTCTAGACGTATATCTAAAATTATCTACTGTACCAAGGTACTAATCTTGCTTTATTTGGCAGAATTACTAATCCAAAATACACCCCCTTCACTAATTAATACCTCTCGTAAGCAGAGGGTCGGCTCCAAAATTAAATTAAACTTATTTACATCTAAAGTTACGCTAAACTGTTGGACCATTAATTTCCAGCTTAAGAACCCCAAGCAACAGGAACGTTTATGATAGAAACAGCGCCCAACCCTACTCAAGCCGCTTTACAGCAGCTTAAGTCATACATTAGCGAACAAATTATTGGCCAAGATGCGTTGGTGGAAAGAATGCTAATTGCCTTATTAGCCGATGGCCATATTTTAGTGGAAGGCGCACCCGGCTTGGCAAAAACACGGGCAATTAATGTGCTAAGTAAGGGCATTGAAGCTGACTTTCACCGCGTTCAATTTACCCCTGATTTATTACCCGCCGATTTAACAGGCACTGAAATTTATCGCCCTCAACAAGGTTCATTTGAGTTTAAGCAAGGGCCGTTATTTCATAATCTTGTATTGGCCGATGAGATTAATCGCTCACCAGCAAAGGTTCAAGCCGCGCTGTTAGAAGCAATGGCGGAACGGCAAATTACCGTGGGCGCAGAAACCTATCCTTTACCTGCTTTATTTATGGTGATGGCAACCCAAAACCCAGTTGAGCAAGAAGGTACTTACCCGCTACCCGAAGCGCAGTTAGATCGTTTTATTATGCAAATCAATATTGATTACCCAGCTGCTGAACATGAAAGAAGTATTTTGCATTTGGCTCGTGCAGAAGCCAAAGGTGAATTGCTGCACGAACAAATAGAATCACCCAAGATTTCGCAACAAACCCTGTTTGAGGCACGCAAAGAGATTTTAGACTTGCATATGAGCGATAGTTTAGAGCAATATTTATTGCAACTGATCTTAGCCACTCGTAACCCTGCTGCCTATGGTGATGACCTTGCCAATTGGTTGCAATACGGTGCTAGCCCAAGAGCCAGCATTGCTTTGGATCGTTGTGCGCGCGCTAAAGCATGGTTGCAGCAACGTGATTATGTATCACCAGAAGACATTCAAGACATTGCTGTAGATGTATTACGCCATCGTTTGATTTTAACCTACGAGGCTGAGGCACAAGGCATTACCACCGAGCATGTGATTAAAGAATTAATTAGCCGAGTTGCAGTGCCTTAAATGAGCGCAGCTTTGCAACATCAAAGTGAGCTGGTTTCTACCCAGCTAAAAACGTTGCTTGATTTAGCTAAGTTTTCCACTTTAATTAGCTTAAAACATGGTCGAATCAAATCCATGCAAAGTGGTGAATATAGTTCGCCAATCAAAGGGCGTGGTATGGAGTTTGATGAAACTCGCCCTTACCAGCCGGGTGATGATATTCGCAGCATTGATTGGCGAGTAACTGCGCGCAGTGATAAAACTCATACCAAACTGTACCGAGAAGAAAGGGAGCGACCGGTATTTATTTCAGTAGATTATCGAGCCGCCATGCAATTTGCCACACGGGGTGTTTTCAAATCTGTTCAAGCCGCTAAAGTAGCAGCCTTGCTCGCTTGGGCAGCTCAAAAACAAGGCGATCGCGTGGGCGGTCAACTGTTTAACGACCAAGGCTACCAAGAACTGAAGCCCAAAAATGGCAAACATTCAGTTTTGCATTTCCTTAACGCACTGGCTTCACCTTTATTTTCCGCCCAAGCTGAGCTTAACCTTGCTCAAGTATTATCGCGATTAGTTCACCATGCAAGACCCGGCAGTTTGGTTTACATTATTAGCGACTTTAGAGGGTTAAACTCGCAAGTTGAAATGCATTTATCCAAACTGGTTCGACACTGTGAAGTCGTCTTGGTGCATATTTACGATCCTTTTGAAAAACAGTTACCGAAAAAAGGCCATTTCCGGCTAAGCAACGGCCTACGTAATTTATTTATCGATAGCAGCGATACGAAACTTTTTAAAGACCACCAACAGCGTTTCCAAGCCCATCAACAACAACTACAAACGCTCTCTAAAAAATGGCGTTTACGTTTAATCAGCTGCAGTACTGCCGATGATCCTTTAGAGGTTTTACGCTAATGCCACAACAACTACCTTTAAGAGATATTATTTTACCAATGGATATTGGTGTATGGCCGCCCGCAATCGGTTGGTGGATATTAGTTATTATTATCCCACTTTTTTTATATGGCGGCTGGCGAGCTTATAAAAGGCTAACTCGCCAAACCGTTATTAAAACCGCAAAAGCTAAATTATTAGCTATCGGTCAATCAAACATTAGTGATCAGCAAGTATTACAAGCAATTTCAAGCTGGCTAAGACGCGTTGCCATGAGCATTAATGGCCGTGAAGCCTGCGCTGGTTTAAGCGGTGAAGATTGGCTGGCTTTTTTGGATAAATCCGTCGATGACTCACCCTTTAGCAATGGTGTAGGCCGCTGCCTAGTTGATTCGCTCTACGCACCAAGCAACACTAAAGATATTGACATTAAAGGGTTAACTGAACTTTGCGAAAACTGGTTAAAGGGGCAAAAACCATGAGCCACTTTGAATGGCCTTGGCTACTCATTTTACTACCCTTACCTCTACTTGTTCGCTGGTTACTTCCCGCACAAGCAGTGGTAGAACAAGCGGCTTTAAAAGTTCCTTTTTTAGATGACTTTGGTCCCGAAGGCAAAAAACTGTTGAGTAGCCAGCAGCAATGGCCGTTAGTTATCGCCAGCATAGCTTGGTGCTTATTAGTTATCGCCTGTGCACGGCCACAATGGTTGGGCGAACCTATAGAACAAGCCATAAGCGGCCGAGATTTAATGATGGCAGTTGATGTTTCTGGCAGCATGAAGGAAGAAGATTTTGTTATTAATAACCGAGCAATTGACCGCTTAACCGCGACTAAGACGGTAGCCAATGAGTTTTTTAAACGCCGTACAGGCGATAGAGTTGGGTTGATTCTTTTTGGCACCACCGCCCATGTTCAAGCACCCTTAACGTTCGATCACAAAACAGTTGAAACCTTATTGAGCGAAGCCTTTATTGGCATTACCGACGATCAGCCTCAAACCTCTATCGGTGATGCTATTGGGCTTGCGGTAAAGCGCTTGAAAGATGAAAAAGCCGATAGCCGTGTGTTAATTTTATTAACTGATGGTGCCAATACTGCCGGTGAAATTGAACCACTTCAAGCGGCACAATTGGCGGCAGATAATCAGCTGAAAATATACACTATTGGTATTGGTGCAGATGAAATGGTGATTAAATCATTCTTTGGGAATCGCCGTGTTAATCCTTCTCGTGATCTAGATGAAGTAACCCTTAACGCAATCGCCGAGAAAACAGGCGGGCAATATTTCCGCGCTAGAAACACCGAACAACTCGAACTTATCTATCAGCTTCTTGATCAATTAGAACCGGTTGAAAAAGACCCTAATTATTTCCGGCCGATGACTGAACTATATCCATGGCCTTTAGCCTTTTCACTATTACTGGCAGGTTTGGTGGCGCTAAACCGTGTGAGGTTAATATGAATTTAGCTGAATTTCATTTTATTCGCCCCTACTACTTATTAGCCTTAATACCTGCTGGCTTAATTCTTTGGTTTACGGTTAAAAACAAGCTAAGCAACATCAGTTGGAACACTGTGTGCGACGAGGCTCTGATGCCATTTATTCTTGAACAAGGCAGCTCAAGCAAACAACACTGGTCAATTTTGACTATCGGTTTGGCTAGCTTATTAGCTATTATTGCCTTGGCAGGCCCTGCATGGCAGAAGCTACCCGCACCCGCCTTCACCAATGATGCAGCATTAGTTATTATCTTAGACTTATCCAAATCAATGGATGCAACCGACATTAAACCCAGCCGTTTAGCACGCGCTCGCTATAAAATGGCCGATATTTTGAAGCAGCGTAAAGATGGCCTAACCGGCTTAGTGGTTTATGCCGGTGACGCTTTCACCGTTACCCCTTTAAGTACCGACACTCAAACTATTAGCAATCAACTAACCGCTTTAATCACCGATATCATGCCCAATCAAGGCTCTAATACGATTGCCGCAATAAAGCTCGCAGCGGATTTATTACAGCAAGGCGGGCAAACACAAGGGCAGATTTTATTATTAACCGATGATGTTAAATCAGCCGACAGTGGCAAAATTAAAACCGCCTTACAGCAACATGCCTTGTCTATTTTGGGGGTTGGCACAAGCCAAGGCGCACCGATCAAATTGCAAAGTGGCGGCTTTTTGAAAGACTCGGCTGGCAACATTGTTGTACCAAAACTAAACTCTACTAAATTAGCAGATCTAGTAGGTAATGGCCGCTACCAAACTATTCGTATTGATGATGCCGATATAGAGCCTTTAATGGCGCAAATATCCCAAGCATCGTCTTCCCAAAGTGAGCTCGAAGCACAGCAACTGATGACACAATGGGATGAAAAAGGCATTTGGCTATTATTATTGGTGCTACCACTTGCCGCGCTGTCTTTCCGAAAAGGTCTCTTGATTATTCCTTTGGTTATTGGCCTGAATATTCCTCAGCCTAGTTACGCCTTGGATTGGCAAGATTTATGGCAAACCCAAAACCAGCAAGCTCAACAAGATTTCAAAAATCAGCAGTTTAACGAAGCCGAACAAAAATTCACCACACCTGAATGGAAAGCAGCCGCTCAATATAAGGCAGGTGATTTCCAACAAGCAGCAGAAACATTAAGTGATGCCAACACTGCCAATGGGCATTACAACCGAGGCAATGCGTTAGCCAAAATGGACCGACTAGAAGATGCAAAAAAATCTTATGAAGATGCCTTAAAGCTTGACCCAAAACATGCAGATAGCCTTCACAATAAAAAATTAGTTGAAGATGCCTTAAAAGAACAGCAGGACCAGAAACAACAAGACCAGCAAGAGGGTGACGAAAATGAGTCTGGTGATAAGCAAGAGCAACAAGACAATCAGCAGAGCGATGAAAAACAGTCCGAAGAAAACAGTGATGGCGAGCAACAAGATGATCAAAAAAACCAATCCGATCAACAGAAGCCCTCTGAAGACAATGACGATGAACAGCAAGCAGAGCCCAACAATGAAGACACAAGCAAGCCTGAAGAACAGGCTGAAGATGAACAGCCGACACCAACAGAGCCTCAAGCAATAAACCAAAAACCACTCGACGAACAACAGCAAGAAAATGCGCAATGGTTAAATCAAATTGCAGATGATCCATCTGGTTTATTAAAACGCAAATTCAAATATCAATATAGCCGCAACAAAAACAAGCAACCACAAGGTCAAGCATGGTGATCAAATCAAACCTTAAAGCATTCTTTAAGCCTCTTTATATGATGCTTCTATTGTTATCTAGCTCTGCTATTGCAGGGCAAGTACAGGTTTCTGTTGATAGAAACCCAATTGCTCTCAATGATTCATTCCAACTGCTATTTACTGCCGACAGTTCAGTTGACGGGGAACCTGATTTCGCTCCATTACAGCAGGATTTTGAAGTTTTAAAACAGCAAAAAAGCAGTCAGTCTTCATGGATAAACGGCAGCTCATCGTCCACCATTAAATGGTCTCTCACAGTGATGCCAAAGCGCACAGGCGCACTAACCATTCCGGCGATTGAATTTGGCGACGATCAATCTCAGCCTTTATCACTCAATATTGTCCAACAAACCACTGCCGATACAACCACAAACAGTAAATTATTCCTGGATGTAAAGCTCTCCAGCGATCAAGTTTATGTTCAAGCTCAGGTTATTTATACTGTTCGGCTGTTTCAACGCATCAACATGTCCCAAGCAACATTATCCGAGCCGAGCCTAGAAAGAGCTGTTATTGAAAAAATTGGTGAAGACAAACAATTTAACACTCAAGTTAATGCTGTTAACTACCTTGTTACCGAACGCCAGTATGCTATTTTTCCTCAAAAAAGTGGCCAATTAACCTTTGAGCCACTGGTACTAAATGCTGAGGTTATCTCAGGGCAAGCGAGCCGTGGCTTTTTTAACCGACAAAGCACACAAACTAAACGTATCACTTCAAAAGCACTAAGCTTAAACGTACTGCCGATCCCCAAATCTTTTACCGGCCAGCATTGGCTACCTGCCGAAGAGTTGGTGCTAACAGAATCTTGGTCGAATAATCACCTAATTACCAAAGTCGGTGAACCAATAACCCGAACAATTACCGTAAAAGCACAAGGGCTTACTGCCAGTAAGCTACCTGAAATATCCATGCTGGATAATCAACAAAACCTAAAAATATACCCTGATCAAGCTATTTTGAACGACCAAAGAACTGATACTGGCATTAATGCCGTTCGCGAACAGAAAATTGCCATTATCCCTTCATCTGGCTCTAGTTTTACTGTCCAAATAATCGAAATACCTTGGTTTAATACCATCACAAAAAAAATGGACGTCGCTATTTTGCCTGCAAAAACAATTACTGTTTCAGCAGATTCATCCAATATACCTATAGAGCCTGCACAAAAAACACCTGCTATTCAAAGTAGCACCGCACAAAATCTGGATAGTAATAACCATTTCGTTATCGAAAATAAAGTTAACCTTTGGTTTTATACGAGTATTTTTCTGGCACTTGCATGGGTAATTACAGGCTACCTACTGTACCGATCAAGAACAAAGGTCAAACTTAAAGCACCCCTTACTGCACCAGCAAAAACTCATCTAAAAGACAATATTAAAGCGATTAAATCAGCCTGCCTTGAAAACAACCCTCAAAAAACATTACACGCTATTCTGCTCTGGGGTAAGCATCACCATAACACCGCGGGCATTAATGACATTATTGCTATCAGTGACCAGCCCTTGATAAATGAAATTCAAGCACTGAATAAATATTTATATGCACAACAAAATAAGGGTGATTGGAATGGAGCTGCATTTTTACAAGCATTTGAAGAAAACCTGCTCACTCAAAAGCAAGCAACAAAAGATAAAGAGATTTTAGAACCGCTTTACCCTGTATAATGCGCCACAATTATTTAATCGTATATTAACGGAGATAGAATGAGCCTTAACTTAGTCCCTTCTGGAAGCAATTTACCATCTGACATCAATGTCATCATTGAAATCCCTTCACACTCAGACCCTGTGAAATATGAAGTTGATAAAGACTCAGGTGCTTTATTTGTAGATCGTTTCATGGGTACAGCCATGCATTACCCTTGCAACTACGGCTACGTTCCTCACACATTATCTGATGACGGTGACCCAGTTGATGTATTGGTGATCACACCAATTCCTCTAATGCACGGTTCTGTTATCCGCTGCCGCCCAATTGGTGTTTTAAAAATGACCGATGAGTCAGGTGAAGATGCTAAAATTTTGGCAGTACCTGTGGCAAAACTAACACCGCTTTACAACGATGTTAAATCTTACAAAGATATCCCTGAAATCACACTAAACCAAATCTCTCATTTCTTTGAACATTACAAAGATTTAGAAGCCGGTAAATGGGTGAAAATTGAAGGCTGGTTCGATATAGACCACGCTGAAGTAGAGATCACTGAAAGTGTTGCTCGTTATGAAAATGCAGAAGTGAAACCTAACTTCTAAGCATTTTTCAAAGACTTAATAACCGCTGGTGTTTTTTGAAACCCAGCGGTTTTTTTGTGGCTGGTCATTGTTGCTTATTAAGGCCTCTTTCTTCCAGAATGGCGCTTTGCTTTTTAAATCTTCCATAATAAACCGGCAAGCTTCAAACGCGTCCTTTCTGTGAGCCGACCAAACAGCCACTAAAACAATGGGATCATTAGGGAATAATTTCCCTACTCGATGCACCACCAAGCTATCTAATAATTGCCATTGCTGGTCAGCCGAATCAATTATTTTTTCAAGATGTTTTTCTGTCATACCAGGGTAATGCTCAAGCTCCATGGTGCTGACTTGATCGCCCTCATTCATATCCCGCATAGTACCAATAAAACTGGCACAAGCACCGTACTCGCCATCACGCTGCATATTTTCTTGATGTTGCTGAATAGCTTGCCAAGGATTAAAAGCAGTCTCTAGAATAGTAACCACTTAACCACCTGTTACCGGTGGGAAAAAGGCAACCTCATCACCTGCTTTAACGACTGTATCTAATTCCGCATATTCCTGGTTAACTGAATTTAATACTTGCTGAGGAACATCATAAGCTGCACTCACCTCCTGCCAAACATCAGAAACGGTTCTTACATTATCACTATTTATCTGTTGTTCGGAACAGCCAAACAGCTCTTTTAAACTGGCGAAATACAGTACTTTTATTGACATGTTATTTTCATTATTCGGTTGTGGCATAATTGCTTCATATTATCATGCAATCAAATAAGCAGGACCAATAAATCACATGTCAGAACTCACACACTTTAATGCCGCAGGCGAAGTTCACATGGTTGATATTAGCGCCAAAGCTGATACCGACCGCACCGCCGTTACCGAAGGTTTTATTGAAATGGAAGCCAGCACCTTACAACGAATATTAGCAGGCGATAATAAAAAAGGTGATGTGCTTGGCATTGCCCGTATCGCAGGCATTATGGCCAGTAAAAAAACAGCTGAACTTATCCCCCTTTGCCACCCATTACCGATTACTCATGTGGATATAAAACTAACAGCTGACATCGAAAAAAGCCGCATTCATTGTGTAACAACCGTTTCTACATCAGGCAAAACAGGGGTTGAAATGGAAGCACTTAATGCTACCCAAGTTGCTTTACTAACCATTTACGATATGTGCAAAGCTGTTGATCGTGGTATGCAAATCCAAGGGGTTTGCCTATTAGAAAAACAAGGTGGTAAATCAGGCCATTGGCTTAAGGAAGAATCATGAGTTTTAAACTTCACCAGCAGTTAGCAAACGATACCCACTACGTAGGCGACTTCCCCTTATCAGCTTTATTACTGAGTAAAGACGCCAACTACCCGTGGTGTATTCTTGTCCCTAAGCGCAATGATATTAGCGAGCCGTTTCAGCTTGAAGCGACCGACTACACTCAGTTACACCAAGAGTCATTACTACTAAGCCGCGCACTTTACAGTGGTTTTAAGGCTGATAAGTTAAATATTGCCGCGCTAGGAAATATGGTGCCACAGCTGCATATTCACCATATTGTTCGTTATAAAAATGATAGTGCATGGCCTAATCCTGTTTGGGGTTATCAATCGGCAACAAGCTATTCAGATCCTGAATTAAAAAAACGCATAACAACTATTCATACCCAATTGGAAGAGACTAACTTTATTCCAACTACCGTAAGCAAAGGCAATTAAGCATGAGCAATAACCCAACCGCTATTTTACTTATTGAATGCCCTGACCAAGCTGGCATTGTTGCAAAAATTACCGCTTTTCTTGCCGAGCATAAAGGTAACATTATTGATCTTGAGCAACATGTTGACCATGAAGACGGCCACTTTTTTATGCGCATAGAATGGGAACTTAGCCACTTCACCATCGACCAAGCTGTGTTAAATAACACCTTTGAAAATCAGGTCGCTAAACAGCTTAATATGAACTGGAGCATTTCCTTTTCAGATAAAAAACCACGCATTGCTATTTTTGTATCCCAACACGGTCATTGCTTATTTGATCTACTGTCACGCTATCAATCCGGTGAATGGTTCGCCGAAATCCCATTAATTATCAGTAATCATGAAACCTTCAGAAGCCGTGTTGAAAATGCCGGCATTCCGTTTCACTATTTACCCATAACAAAAGAAAATAAAGCACAGCAGGAAAAAAAGCAGCTTGAATTACTAAGTGATCATCATATCGACACCGTGGTACTCGCACGCTATATGCAAATTATTAGCCAAGGCTTTATTCAGCACTACCCTAATCAAATTATCAATATTCACCATTCATTCCTACCCGCCTTCCCTGGTGCCAAGCCTTATCACTCTGCCTATGAACGCGGGGTTAAAATTATTGGTGCAACCAGCCATTATGTGACGACTGATTTAGATGCAGGACCTATTATTGAACAGGATGTTATTCATGTGCGACACAACGACAGCATTGAAGACTTGAAGCGTAAAGGCAGAGATAATGAGAAAATTGTTTTGGCGCGTGCTGTACGACGGCATTTACATCGACAAATATTAGTTTATAAAAACCGGTGTGTAGTGTTTGACTAATCGCCAAAAACAACCACCAAACCATACTAAAGTTAATACTTCACTTACATTATTAATATATAAACGATTGAAAAATAAACTTTAGACTAGTTTTTAGCCGTTCTAGTACCTATGTACAATATTAATAACTGTATTTAACCTCTATCATTCCCTCAACATAAATAAATATTTAAAGGATTAGATCGTGAATAAACAACTTATTACTTTTGCTCTTCTAGGAGCAATATCATTTGGCGCTTCTGCAGCTAGTGTTGATGGTGTTATTTCAAAAGGTGAATATCAATGGTCCACAGATGGAGCCGAGGGTAGTGCTGAATGGAATAACTTTGGTGGCGATAAAGAATACAATGATGCTAGTGGTGGTGACCGTTGGGATATTAATTTTTTAGGAACAAACACCTCAGGCGGAAAGTTTCAATTTGGAGCTATTGGTGGGGATATTTTAAGTGGTCGTAAAACAGGTACCGGTGGTGGTGTTGACATAACCTTAAGTGATTTTGCAATTGGTTTTAATACCTCATCTAACCCAACAACCGGCTTTGAGTACGCAATACGATTAACGGGCGTAAACGATCAAGATGGAATTGCTAATTTTGACCTTATAAGCGGCGGCCAATGGGTTGGTACAAATATTTACAATAGTGCTTATGGAGCAAACCATATTTCAAAAACATTCAAAATGGATGGCGGCAAAGTAACCTCATCGTTTAGTGGCGCATGGGCAAAAAACGATACTGATACTAGCGTATTAGAAGGCAGTTTTGATTTAAGTTTACTTAGCTTATTTGAATTAAACCAAGGCGGCACATTAAGCACTTACCTAACAATGGCTTGTGTAAATGATGAAGCAATGGTGGATGCTCAAGTTTCTGCTGTGCCTCTACCGGCAGCCGTTTGGTTATTAAGCCCTGCGTTGATTGGCTTTATGGGCTTACGTCGCCGTAATCGTAAAGCTTAAAACTTTAAGCCTAGATTCAAAAAAAGCAGCCCCATTTCTGGGGCTGCTTTTTTAATGCTTGAAAAATAACTGTTCGCTAAGGAGGCTCTGATTAAGCCTAGTTGATATTTTTAAGCCACCCAAACATTAATGCTCTTTAAACGCACTATTAAACCCTCTAGAAACAGGCTTAAGTAAGTACTCCATAATTGTTTTAGAGCCAGTAATAATATTCACACTAACGGTCATACCTGGTATCACTCGCATTTGCCCAGGGTTATCACCAACGTAAGATTTATTAAGTTCCACCTTCACTCTATAATATGGGTCTCCCCTTTCATCTAAATAGGTTGATGGTGATAGCTGTTTAACCACGCCATCTATTGAACCGAAACGGCTTGAGTCATAACTATCAATTTTAACATCTGCTTTTTGACCAATTTGAATATAGCCAACTTCGGTAGGTAAGACTCGAGCATCAACAACTAGGTCATCGTCAACGGGTACAACTTGAAGAATAGTTTCACCTGATCTAACGACCTCATTAATTCCAGTAATAGATAATGCTTGGACAATCCCAGAAACAGGTGCGCGTACACTTAACCGTTTAAGTTTATCTTCTTCACTAAGAAGATTACTATCTAATTCTGCTAATTGAGCGGCCACATCAGATGCCTCTAATTTTAGATCTTTCTGCTGTCCAGATAACACTTCCCGCTTTTTCTCTTGCGCTTCTTTTAATGCAATTCTAGCGGTATGCACACCATCTTTAATAGATTTCAATTGACTTTGTGCGGCTGCAAGATCACTTTGTTTAGCTAACAGTTCTGATTCAGAAACAATAAATTTATCAGCTAGCTTTTGGCGCATTTCTACCTGCTTCACTAATAATGCAACTTCTTTTTGTTCTGAGCGTATCTGGTTTTTTTGGCGCTCCAATTCACTGCTCTTCTGGCTGATTTGCGCATCAATCACCGCTTGTTCGCTTTCAAAACTTGCTACTTGTGCGCGGTAGCTTTCCATCTGCTTATTCGCTAATTCCGGATGTTTTTTCCCTAAATCACCAAACTCAGGCCGCTTGCCAATTTCAATCGCATGCAACCTTTCTAGTGATAACTTTAAACTCGCTTGCCTTGATGAAAGCCGCCCATATTCTGACTGGGTCGCGGGTAAGGAGAAACGTACTAATAAATCACCTTTTTTAACTGAATCACCATTATGTACGGCAACCTCACTAACCACACCACCTTCAAGATGCTGAATATTATAAATGTAGCCTGCAGGAACAACCTCACCTCTGGATACACTCATTTCACTCACATCGGTAACCGTCATCCAAATAATACTGGCCAGCAATAAAAAACCACTAAAAAAGATAGCATTTCTAATCGTGGTTGATAAACCTTCTTCTTCAAGCTGAATTGCTTGAGCAAGAAAACGAGCACGCGCTCTAGGTACGCCTTGTTGCTTCTTTTGTTCTATCGTTTCTGGATGTTTACTCACTATTTATTTCCTATCATCATTGATATTGCCTCATCAGGTTCGCCCATAAATTGAACGGCTCCCTTATCTAATAGCACCACTTTATCTGCCAAGCGAATATGACTTGGCCGATGGCTAACCATAATGACAGTCCTGTCACCTTTTAGTTTTTTCAACTGCTTCATAAATACCGCATCACTTTCATCATCCAATGAAGCCCCTGGCTCATCAAACAGTATAATTTTTGCAGGACTAACTAATGCACGTGCAATTGAAATAGCTCGTATAAAGCCAGGTGGGAATTTATTCACGGCCTTGTCACCAATTCGGGTTTCAAAACCTTCTGGCAGCTTTAAAATATCTTCTAGTACACCTGCTTCTTCTGCCGCTTTGTGTAAGTCTTTATCCGTTGCCAAGCCATTATTGAGCCGAATATTTTGCGCAATGGAGCCATGAAACATTTGTATTGTTTGTGGCACATAGGCAATGGAGCGCCTTAATTCCATGGTATTCAATTGCCGAATATCTTGCCCATTAAATAAAAGTGAGCCTGCTTGTGGCCGGTACATACCAACCAGTAATTTAATTAAGGTCGACTTTCCCGCACCGGTATAACCTGTAATTGCCACCATTTCACCAGGGTTTGCTTCAAATGAAACACCCAACAGGACTGGGTCTTGATCAGGTGTATAACGAAAACTAATCCGATCCATTTTTATCGATGTAAAAACACCTTTAGACATTAAGCCTGAAAATGCATCTTTCTTCTCAATTTTTAAGCGCATCAATTGATCAATTTGCTTAATGGCAAGCACTGTTTGTTGGAACTTAGACATTGATAAAAATGCACCTTGAATCGGTGATAATGCTCGCCAAACCAGTGCCATTGTTGCAATCAAGGCACCAATACTCATGGTGCCATCCATTACGCTGATAGCACCCAAACCCAATACCGCTAGACCTGTTAGCGTCATAATTGATTGTGACAAATTCGTCATAAATGAATTGGCAATAAAGGTCTTATAATTTGACTGTATTGCCTCGCCAGACAACTCTCTAAACTTCCCTTGCCAAACCGCTTCACTGCCAATCGATTTTATTTCTTTACGGCCATCAAACGTCTGTAGCAACATACCTTGGCGTTGAGTCCTTGCCTTGCCTGAACGTAGTACTTTTTTGTTTAAACTAGGCAGCCATAAGAAAGCAAACACCGTATAAGCAATTGCCATCAACAGAGGAATTAATGCAATGGGCCCCGCTAAGAAACCAATGGTAACCAAAAACATTAAAACAAAAGGCAGCTCCATAACGATTGATGCATTAGGACCAGTGAAAAAATCACGTACTGATTCAAATTGTTTTAACCGTGAGAGTTGTGCAGTTACAGTCGACATTTCTGTGAACATGGGCGGTAAAAACAAGAGCTGTTTAAATGTTTCTACACCTATTAGGTAGTCCATTCGACCAGCAACCGAACCTAATATCTTAGAACGAAACAGCCTCATTACAAAGTCAGCCGAAATAAGAATGGCTACGCCTGCAACCAGCAATGGTAAGCTTTCTAAAGATTTTGCTCCGATCACCTTATCATAAATCACCATAATAAATAATGGCACTAACAAAGCAGCTAAATTAATCACGAATGTCATCGCAAACAGATGCAAGATAAGCTTCTTAAACCGCGAAATCATATCGCCAAACCAGCTAGCTTGAGCTGTATTTTCTTGGTCACTCGATAGGCTGTTAGTAAAAAGGTAAGCCGTCCCTTTTATAGGCAGCTTTGACACATTGATGGACTGTAATTGCTCTTTATTGCAATCGTAATATTCAACTTCATCACCACGCCTTTCAATCAACACCAACACACTTTCATCTTCTGAAATGTAAAGGCTTGGGTACAGTTCTACCTTAAGATCCTGTGCACTCACTTTCATCGGCGCGCTTTCATAGCCCATGTTGACGAGAATATTACGCACATCGACTAAGTCAATTCCATCCGCAAAGTGAGGCAATGCCTCAATTAATTCACGTCTAATATTTTTCCAACCAAGTGCTTTTAATAAGGGGTATAACGCAGCAGCATAGGCTGAACCCGCAGCAAAGTTTTCTAGGTCATCATCACGCAAGGATTCTGAAAAACGTTCAGAGAATCCTGTGATTTTATGCGATACCTTCACCTCTTCATTTGTTATAGCATCCATGTTTTAACTACCTTCTGGTGATACAGTATCGACTGTTTGTGACGCAGGCCGTTGAAAGTTTGGCAATGTATATGGCTCTAATTTGCCAGATTTCAGCTCCAGTTGCCTATCACATAAACGCAAAAATGAAGGTCGGTGAGAGATAATCACCATCGTACGACGGCCTTTAAGTTTTTTTAGAATTTCTGCTAATTTCTGATCATTTTTTAAATCGAAATTTGCGTTGGCATCATCTAGGAAAATCACTTTCGGATAACCAACCAATGATCGAACCATAATAATTTTTTGCTTAACACCTTCTGGAAGCATATCCTTAGAAGCACCTCCAATATGCGTATCCAAACCATTAGGGAGTTTAGAAATAATTTCACCTAGACCTAAAACCTTAGAAATATCGATAGCTTGTTCAATTGCCTCACCCTCACGGTAAAGCGTCATATTTTCTAAAATTGTCCCTTCAAATAACACCCCATGCTGAGGAAGAATACCTATTTGAGAACGTAAATACTCCGCATTGTAGTCGCTTAATGCAACACCATCGATTGTAACCGAACCACTGCTTGGCTGAAGGAAGCCAGACATTAAATTAATTAACGTACTTTTCCCAACACCATTTCGGCCTGTAATACCTACGGCTTCACCTGGCTTTATTGATAGTGATAGCTGTTCAAAAAGATTCTTTTCTTGGCTTAAGTACTTAAAACAGACATCACTTAATTCAATCTGCCCTTCAAACTGTTCATCACTATAAACATCGCCCGACTCTTCACGGTGCAAGGTAAACAATTCATTCACTTTTTGTAATGCCAAGCGCACTGACTGAAATTGAACCCATACCGCCATCGCACGTAAACCCGGTTGTAATACACGGCTAGTTAACATGGTTCCCGCCGCTAGCGCACCAACAGTTAAATCACCACTAACCACGTACAAGCTTCCAAAGCTTACAAAACTAACCACGGCCAATTGAGAAAATGTTGCACCAATACCTTGAACAACGCTATTCAAACGGCCCAATTCATAAACACTTTCAGCAGATTGTAACTGCAATTTTTCAAAACGCCTTTGCATAAAAGATTCCATTGCTAAGGACTTAACCGTATGAATACCCTGCAGTATTTCGATCACAAAGTTGCGTTTCCGGTCTTCCATTTCAGATTGGCTAACCAACGCCTGATGTAATCTTCTACCTGCAATCACTGAAATAATACCAAAAAGAATAAGCAGGCCAATTGGAACAGCAATTAACGGCCCCGCAATCACAACAATAAGCACCAAATAAACTAAAACAAAGGGTAAATCAATCAGCAATAAAATGGATTGCCCAGAGTAAAACTCTTGAATTTTCTCAAGCGCTTGAATCTTGTCAATGTAATATCCTGCAGGTTTTGCATCAAAATTTAATGTATCTGAATGTAAAATGAGATCCATCGAATCTAAACTCGCCTCATGATCAAATTTTGCACTATCCCAACTTAAAACGGCTGATCGTAATGTTTTAAGTAAACAGTCCAAAATAATAACAACCAACATTCCAATCATAAGCACCAAAAAGGTATCCATCGCTTGAGATGGAATAATTCGGTCATAAAATTGCAAGATAACTATCGGTAAGCCAAGTGCAAGTATATTAATTGCCAGTGACGAGGCTATGATTTCAGGCCTACGCCAGGTGTCGGGTAATGTAAACGTACGCATTTAAGTCCATTTTTTGTAATAAAAACATCATTTTCTAACCCAAAGCTTAGTAAAAAGTTTAAGAAAAACAAGCTTAGGCAAAAAAAGTTTTTTCTGTTTTTTTGTGATGACCTTCACAATTTTCCAATACTCATTAAATATATCCCTATTTTGATTAATACTTGGAGGAACTAACAAATTTATATATTAGAGAAAGGCAGTAATTATGTCAGAAGATAAAAGTAAAGAAACTCTAGCAAATAATCGCAATGAAGCGGCCAAGGGGCTTTTTGAATTTGATAATAGCCATGATGAAGAAAAGCTAGAAAAAACTAAAAGCACCGATCATCTTGAAACAAGGTACGATGAAGAACTTGGTTTACAAAGTGTTTTTATAGATAAAGAAAAACCAGATAGTGAGGCAGAGTCACCTCTAGAAAGTGGGCAAGAAGAGTTAACACAAAGTTCCCCATTACAAACCAATAGTCATGAACAAGATCTAACGACAAGCAACACTGAAAGAACTACTCGTGACCAAATAACTCAAACTGATACTGAACTTACTGGTAAACAAGCCACACATACGTTACAGGCCGCCACTCACCATATACATGAACAACATGAAGAATTAACCAGAGATTATCAGGCGCAAGAAATTAACAACACTAACAAGTCTGAGCAAAGCGATAATACAGACATTAGCAGCAGAAGCCTAGGCACTGGAACAACATCGCATAGCCCTATTGTCGGTAATGTTGAAATTTCAACCGAAGAAGACACGGCTATAACGTCACCCGAACTATTAGCAAATGATCCCGATGCTAATCCATTGAATGTTAGCTCAGAGCAAACTGCAGAGAATGACAACGCTGTAATAGACAATGATGCGGCTAAAGCTAGTGACGAGACCTTAGTGTCTACACCTGCAGACCAAAGTGCAGCCCCCGAGACCATCGCACTTAATGAAGAGGCTGATATCGTTTTTACTCCAGAAGATGATGACAGTAAGAAGGCCATTGTTGAGGAGATCATCAATGATGAAGGCGATGCCAGTATTACAGGTCAACTGACCTCAACTGACCTTGATGACGGTGCGACAGTGAGCTTTAGTGTTAGTGATGGTAGCTCTGCTCCCGATGGTTTTACCTTAAACACCGATGGCAGTTACGCATTCGATCCAAGTGACGCTGCTTATGACCATTTAAACGTTGGCGACTCAACCGTCTTAACCATCCCTATCA
>Ga0209081_1000721_pt1 | contig 19947 bp, 18 predicted proteins | sample GOMGulsemesocosm_4_FD_184636 | JGI IMG/M metagenome (GOLD analysis project Ga0209081, IMG submission 184636) | Methane-oxidizing microbial communities from mesocosms in the Gulf of Mexico - GOM15B Gulf of Mexico (SPAdes) (version 2) | ecosystem: Environmental > Aquatic > Marine > Cold seeps... | reverse complement strand
AAGACAGTGTATTAACACCAGGTGTTGTACGAGTTGCGGTTGAAGCGGGTGTGAGTGACTTCTGGCGTAAGTATGTTGGTCTAGAAGGTGCTGTTGTTGGTATCGACACATTCGGCGAATCTGCACCAGGCGGTGACGTGATGAAGCACTTTGGCTTTACTGTTGAGAATGTAGTTAAGGTCGTTAATAGCGTTCTATAAGAAGTCTCTATTTAATGCCAAGTAGCATCGAATGATGTTACTTGGTGTTATTTAAAGAGTCCTTTGGGGCTGACTGTTTCTTGTAAATAATATTTTTGATACAGTGTTATTTACAAGAATCAATCTGATTCCAGAATAATAAAGAGTGAGGAATAATTTGATGAATGGTTTATTAGCGGCGTTGCCGTTCTTCTCTAAACAGACCGAGACAGAAGTTATAGGGGTTCAGGGGCAATCGGATGTGGTTGTTGATGATTCAAATACGTTAACGGGTGTTTCTAAGTATGTAAGTAACATGCCTGTTACTACAGGTGTTGAAAAATATTTAGGACGGCAAGAAGTTGTTGTTCCTGTTCATAAAGGGCCTTCAGGTGTGGCTAAATATTTAGATGCTATGCCTAAAAAATCGGGTGTGACTAAATATTTAGAAGCAAATGAGTCTATGGGGGCTACAGGTGTTACTAAATATGTAAGAAACCAGCAAGAGGTTTCTGTAAGTGGTGTGGATAAGTATGTTGCTAGTCAATTGGTTACGGTAAAAGAGGTACGTAAGCCAAGTGGTGTAGAGAAGTATTTAAGTAAGCAGGTACCTGTTGAAAAAGTCGAAGTCAGTAGTGTAGAGAAGTATGTGACTAAGAATGCTGTCAATATCAAGTCTCTTTCGACAGTTGATAGATATGTTGCTAAAAAGGTCTCTGCAGCAAGAGTGCGTTTTGATGCAACAGGTGTTGAAAAATACCAATTAGAGCAAGCATTAGTTGCCAGAAAAAAAGCAGCAGCTGTGATTGTTGAGAGATATTTAGAGGAGCAGGCTATTATTGCTAAAGAAAAAGCGACCGCTGAAGAAGGCGCTGCAAAAATAGCTGAAAGAGAAGCTCGTTTAGCAGCAAGTTTAGTTGAACTTGATGATGAAAGTGATAGTGAGTTAAGTGCAGTTGCTCGATATTTAAAAGCACAGGCTAAATTGTCTGAAGAAAAGCCTGTTATAACAGGTGTTACACGATATATGGCTAGTAAGCTTGTAGAGGCTAGTAAAAAGCCTGCAATAAGTGGAGTGGAAAAATATTTGAAGAGTCAGTCTGTTGTCGCAAAGCCAGTTGTGGTTGTGACAGGGGTTGAGCAATATTTGAAAGACCAGGCTATTGCTAGAAAATCAGCACCAAAAGTGACTGGGGTGGCTAAATATGTGATTAGCAAGACGGTTGCAGATATGCATAAGCCAGAAATGAGTGGTGTAGCGCGGTATATGGCTAAGGTTAGATCAGTCATGGATGCAGCGGCTGATGTGGTTGAAAAATGTCTAGAGGGTGAGTTTATACCAGCGGGACTGGAGACTGGGCAGACAAGTGTTGAAAAATATCTACAAGAAAAAGCTGAGTTAGAGATTGAATCTCGGCAGTCGAGCGTTGAGCAATACTTACAAGATCGTGAGGCATTAATTGAAGAGGTTTGTGTTCCTACAGGTGTTGAGCACTATCTGGACGGTCAGGCGGCTATTGCTAAAGAAAATGCTGTTTCAGGTGTGGAAAAATATTTAATTGCACATACTCCTGTTGAGGGAAAAGAGCCGCAAGTTGAAGATGTTGTTGTAACAGGTGTTGAAAGGTACTTACAGACAAAACCTGAGGTAGTCCCTGTAGTAGAAGAAAGGGTTGAATTAAGTGGTGTGGAAAAATATATGAAACGCCAGGCACTAAATAATGCTACAGGAGTTGAAAAGTATTTGATGGGAATAGCAAGTTAAGGAATCTCTGATTAAGTTGGTTAGAATTTAGCGCAGAAAAAACGGTCGCTATTTTTCACGAAGTGAGGGGTAATAGTCGCTCTATTACGTCGATCTTCGTGGAAAATATCGGCCGTTTTAGCAAGCTAAAAATAATTGGACTTGATCAGAGGTTCCTTAAGACACTAGATCTTTCTCAGTGTGAAAAATGCCGCTTTATGCGGCATTTTTTTTGTGCAAAATTTAGTGATTCAATGGCTAAATATACTAATAATTAAAATGTTTTTTTGTTGTAAAAAAACAATGAAAATATTTTATGATTCAGTCTATCAAATGATAGCTGAGATTATACGGTTTGTATGAGAGTGAATCTGTGTTTTCTTTTGGGAAGAGCGAAGCGGGGACTAATGAAAAATATTTTGAGCTAATTTGATTCTTGTCATTGCTAAAGCTTGTAATGGTAGGGTTGGAGTTGGTGGTTTTTATATTTGCGGATGTTTTTTTATTAATAGCTTGCTGTCAATATCAAAGTGGCTGTAAGTATTTATCTTGAATGTCATTATTGGCCTACAATTATTTAAAGGTTGAGAGTGCTTTAAGGGAGAGTAAAGAATTAAGAGAGGGTTGAATGCGTTGCAAATTAGCTACAAATGGGGTTTGTAGGGGGGTAAGTGAAAATGACGGGGATTGACATTTCACTATAAATTGATTTAAAGTTACGGCCTCGTAACAAGTGCTTATTTGCTAGTACTTGGAAATACGTAACAAATTCGTAATAAAAATAATTGGAGTACGTAACATGGCAACACCATTAATTCAAATGGCATTAGACTCACTAGATTTCGACGCAACAGTAGCACTAGCAGAAGAAGTAGCGCCATATGTTGACATCTTTGAAATCGGTACACCATGCATCAAGCACAACGGCGTAGCATTAGTTACAGAACTAAAAGCACGTTTCCCAGAAAAATTGCTTTTAGTTGACTTAAAAACAATGGATGCTGGCGAATACGAAGCAACACCTTTTTACGCAGCAGGCGCAGACATCTGTACAGTACTAGGCGTATCTGGTGCAGCAACCTGTGCAGGCGTCATCAAAGCGGCTAAAGCACACGGTGCAGAAGCACAAATTGATTTAATCAACGTAGGCGACAAAGCAGCATGTTCAATTGAAACAGTTGCAGCAGGCGCACAAGTTGTTGGTATTCACACAGGCCTAGACGCACAAGCAGCGGGCGAAACACCATTCAACGACTTAGCAACAATCATCGGATTAGGCTTAGACGTACGTATCTCAATTGCTGGTGGTATCAACCAATCAACAGTACAAGACGTAGTTCGTGCAGGCGCAAACATCATCGTTGTTGGCGCAGCAATCTACGGCGCACCATCACCTGCAGAAGCTGCACGTGAAATCCGTGAATTAGTAGAAGCAGCATAAGGTAGAGATAATATGTGGCAGCAAGAAAATCAAAAATTAGTCATCAATAAGATTTCAGACATTCTTGATGCGACTAATCTAGACTATGCAGAAAAAATGACAGGGATGTTTGACGGCGCCAAGAGAATCTTTATCTCAGGCGCTGGGCGATCAAAGCTAGTTGGTAATTTTCTGGGCATGAGACTTATGCACAGTGGATACGATGTCAGCATGGTAGGTGAAATTGTCACGCCAAGTATCCGAAAAGGTGATTTATTAATCATCATTTCAGGCTCAGGCGAAACAGAACAATTAATTGCCTTTACCAACAAAGCAAAAAGTGTAGGTGCAAAAATCGTACTGATTTGTTCAAAATCATCATCGACCATAGGTGATATGGCTGATGGTGTATTTCAAATCGGTAGTGATGACTCCTATGCAACAGTGAAAGGCATGCCAATGGGGACGGTTTTTGAACTGTCAACTTTGTGCTTCCTTGAATCTGTAGTTTCACATCTAATCTGGGAAAAAGGTATCGCAGAAGAAGATATGAGATATAGACACGCCAACATGGAATAAAAAGGCAAAGCGAGTGGTGTAAGCCACTCGCTTAACCTTTGTCAGAAAAAAAGGCAATAATTACAAAAAAGCGAACTGGATTAGGTAACGAATACAGCAACGCAAGATTATTGGCCAAAAACGAATTCAGAATAATCATATTTTAGGAGAAGAACTACATGTCTTCACGTCGTCATTTAGCAAACGCAATCCGTGCTTTAACCATGGATGCAGTACAAAAAGCAAAATCAGGTCACCCAGGCGCACCAATGGGGATGGCTGACATAGCAGAAGTACTGTGGAACGACCATATGAAACACAATCCGACGAGCCCAGAATGGGCAGATCGCGATCGTTTCATCTTATCAAACGGTCATGGATCAATGCTGATCTACTCACTATTGCATTTGACAGGTTACGACCTACCAATGGAGCAGTTAGCATCTTTCCGTCAGCTGCATTCAAAATGTGCAGGACACCCTGAATATGGTTATGCACCAGGTATTGAAACAACAACCGGACCATTAGGTCAAGGCATCACCAACGCAGTTGGCTTTGCAATGGCAGAAAAGCTAATGGCAGACCAGTTCAACAAACCAGACCATAAAATCGTAGACCACAATACTTATGTATTCATGGGCGACGGTTGTTTAATGGAAGGTATTTCACATGAAGCATGCTCACTAGCAGGCACATGGGGCTTAGGAAATCTAATCGCATTCTGGGATGACAACAACATCTCAATCGACGGACACATTGACGGCTGGTACACAGACGACACAGTGAGACGTTTTGAATCATACGGATGGGAAGTGCTATCAGTAGACGGACACGATCCAGAAGCGATTGATGCAGCGATTATCCTAGCGAAAAAATCATCAGACAAACCAACACTAATCTGTTGTAAAACAGTGATTGGCTTTGGCTCACCAAACAAAAGCGGTAGCCATGATTGTCACGGCGCAGCACTAGGTGATGAAGAAGTTGCACTAACACGTAAAGAACTAGGATGGGACGCAGCGCCTTTCGAAATTCCAGCTGACGTATACAAAGGTTGGGACGCAAAAGCAAAAGGTGCAGCAGCAGAATCAGCCTGGAATGATAAATTTGCAGCCTACGAAAAAGCTTACCCAGCAGAAGCAGCAGAATTTAAACGTCGTATGTCGGGTGACTTACCAGCAGACTGGGATGCAGCCGCAGCAAAAATGATTGCAGACACCAATGCAGCGGGTGAAAACCTAGCGAGTCGTCAATCATCACAAAAATGTATTGCAGCGTTAGCGCCAACATTACCAGAATTTTTAGGTGGATCAGCTGACTTAACAGGTTCAAACCTAACAAGTTGTGCAGACTTCAAACACGTCAGCGGAAAAGAAATGGGTAACTACATTTCATACGGTGTACGTGAATTTGGTATGTACGCGATCATGAATGGCATGACACTACATGGTGGGTTACTACCCTTCGGTGGCACATTCCACATGTTCTCTGATTATGCGAAAAGTGCATTCCGTATGGCCGCTCTTATGGGTATCCGTACAGTCGCTGTACTAACACATGACACAATTGGACAAGGTGAAGATGGACCGACTCACCAACCGATTGAAAACACATCAGCGATGCGTTTGATCCCAAATATGGACGTATGGCGTCCAGCAGATAGCACAGAAACAGCGGTTTCTTGGGTGAAAGCAGTTGAACGTAAAGATGGACCAAGCAGCTTAGTATTAAGCCGCCAAGGACTGCCTTTCATTGCTAGAAATGATGATCAAATTGCAGCGATTTCAAATGGCGCTTACGTTATCTCAGAAGCAGATGGCGCAGCAAAAGTTGTAATCATTGCAGCAGGGTCAGAAGTTAACCTAGCATTAGAAGCACAAAAAGAACTACAAGCAGCGGGCACACCAGTACGTGTTGTTTCAATGCCATCAACTAATGTATTTGATCGTCAAGATCAAGCGTACAAAGACAGTGTATTAACACCAGGTGTTGTACGAGTTGCGGTTGAAGCGGGTGTGAGTGACTTCTGGCGTAAGTATGTTGGTCTAGAAGGCGCTGTTGTTGGTATCGACACATTCGGCGAATCTGCACCAGGCGGTGACGTGATGAAGCACTTTGGCTTTACTGTTGAGAATGTAGTTAAGGTCGTTAATAGCGTTCTTTAAGAACTATATTTGTAACTAGCCCTGTTATTCAAATAGCAGGGGCTAGTTTACTAATAAGTAAGAATAGAGTTAGTTAAATAAAAGGTAAATTGGGGAGTCCAGCGTGAAGATAAGTAAATTAACCAATGGGTTGTTGGTTTCATTGTTATTATCTGCTTCTGTTGTTGAAGCGAATAGTGAATATCCTGCAACAAGTTTTCAACCAACAGTTGTTTATTCAGATTCTGATTATAAACATACAGGTTCACTTCCATCTTCTACAGCGAAAGCTTCTACAGGTGAAGTAAGTGTTGCTGATCCAGCATATCCTGCAGCAAACTTTCAACCAGAAGTATTGTTTGAAGATACATCTTACAAACATACAAAAGGTAATGAAGGTAAGTCGATAAGAACTGAATTTGTTAAAAAATATGCTGAAGAGCAAATAGAAGAAAATGCTCCTGAAGCAAGTGCTGATGATGATTCATTAATGAGTTTGATTATTGGGCTAGGAATTCTTGCTGTAGCTGGATTTGTTTTTTACAGTAAAAGAGAAAGCCAATCGGCTCCAGCTAAAAAAGCACCCGCTCGTCGTCAAGCTGCGGTAGCAGTAAAAGCAACTTCTGATGGGTCAGTTAGTGGTGTCGCAAAATATTTGGAATCTAAAGCGGGCGATGCGCCAAGTGGTGTTGCAAAATATTTAGAAGATCGTGATAGTTCTCCAGTGAGTGGAGTAGCTAAATATGTAGCAAAGAAAAAAGTTTCAGCTAGATTGGCATCTGTGACTGGAGTGGAAAAGTACTTAAAAGATAGGGGCTAATATAATGGAAGAAAATTACATTATTGCTCTTGTTGTTGTTTTTCTATTTAGTTTTGTTTTATTTAAAAAAGATAAAACACCTGCCGAATCAGCTTCTAAACCAGCAACTAATAAAACATATCGTGATTCTTCTGGTGCAACTGGTGTGGCTAGATATTTGAACAACCAAAATGATTCATCAAATGATGTCTCAGGTGTTGCAAAATACTTGCAAGCAAAAGAAGCTTTGAATGCTGAAGTTGCAGTAAGTGGTGTGGCTAAGTATTTAGCAAATAGAGAAGAAACTCCAGTGAGTGGAGTGAGTAAATATATGGCTAGACAAGCCGTACATGCAAAAAAAATGGCAAAAGAAAATGTGTCTGGAGTTGAAAAATATTTAAATAATCGTGGTTGATTAAAATATTTTATTTTTACGCAAAATCTATCTTTTGTTCTTAGACGAAACACATAAGGAAGTGTGTTCTTGTCATTTCTAATATTGTAACTATTGGATTATGAATAGTTAAAAACAGCATAATCCAATAGTTACAAATCAATTTTTAATTTTATCCTAGAGGTATTTATACATGGCTAATCTATTAGATCAACTTAAAGCGGTAACAGTTGTTGTTGCTGATACAGGTGACATCAACGCAATTGAAAAATTCACACCTCGTGATGCAACTACAAACCCTTCTCTTATTACTATGGCTGCTCAAATGCCAGAGTACCAAGGGATTGTTGATGATACATTAAAAGGCGCAAGAGAAACTTTAGGTGCTAGCGCATCTGCTGCTGATGTTGTTACTTTAGCATTTGACCGTTTAGCGGTTTCTTTTGGTCTTAAAATTCTTGATATTATCCCTGGTCGTGTTTCTACTGAAGTTGATGCACGTTTATCTTTTGATACAGAGGCTACTATTGCAAAAGGTCGTGACTTAATTGCTCAGTATGAAGCTGCTGGTATTTCAAAAGAAAGAATCCTTATCAAAATTGCGGCAACTTGGGAAGGTATCCAGGCTGCTGCAGTTTTAGAAAAAGAAGGTATTGCTACTAACTTGACATTAATCTTTGGTTTACACCAAGCGATTGCATGTGCTGAAAATGGTATTACATTAATTTCTCCATTTGTTGGTCGTATTCTTGATTGGTACAAAAAAGATACAGGTCGTGATTCTTATGCACCAGCTGAAGATCCAGGTGTTGTTTCTGTAACTGCTGTTTACAATTATTACAAAAAATTCGGTTTTAAAACTGAAGTTATGGGCGCAAGCTTCCGTAACCTTGGCGAAATCACTGAACTTGCAGGTAATGATTTGTTAACAATCTCTCCAGGATTACTTGAAGAGTTACAAGCAACTGAAGGTGACTTACCTATCAAATTAGATGCTTCTAAAGCGGCATCTATGGATATTGCTGAAATCAATGTTGATAAAGCTACTTTTGTCGCTATGCATGCTGAAGATCGTATGGCTACAGACAAATTAGCTGAAGGTATCGAAGGATTCGAAAAAGCATTAGTAACTTTAGAAGAGTTATTAGCTGACAGATTAGCTGCAGTAGAAGCTTAATATAGTTTTAAAAAGCAGTTTTGCTTAATAAATCAAAACTGCTTATTTTAATTATAAGAATTTTTTCAATTTAAACAGATTTAAAATATGTCACAAAAAATATTAGATGTTGTAAAACCAGGTGTTATCTCAGGCGATGACGTTCAAAAAGTTTTTGAAATTTGTAAAGCAAATAGCTTCGCACTTCCAGGTGTAAACTGTATTAATACAGATTCAATTAATGGAGCGCTTGAAGCAGCGGCTAAAGTAAAAGCGCCTGTTATTATTCAGTTCTCAAACGGCGGTGCTGCGTTTGTTGCGGGTAAAGGTCTTAAAACAGAAGGTCAAGGCAACGCAATTCTTGGTGCTATTTCTGGTGCTAAACACGTTCATAACGTGGCTGAAGCTTATGGCGTTCCTGTTATTCTTCATACGGATCACGCAGCGAAAAAATTACTGCCTTGGATTGACGGATTATTAGATGCAGGTGAAAAACACTTTGCAGAAACTGGTAAGCCATTATTCAGTTCTCACATGATTGATTTATCTGAAGAGTCTTTAGAAGAAAATATTGCTACTTGTGCAAAATATCTAGAGCGTATGGACAAAATGGGTATGACACTAGAGATTGAACTAGGTTGTACTGGTGGTGAAGAAGACGGTGTTGATAACACTGGAATGGACAAAGCAGACTTGTATACTAAGCCTGAAGAAGTTGCTTACGCTTATGAAGAATTAAGCAAAGTAAGTCCTCGTTTTACTATTGCTGCATCTTTCGGTAACGTACACGGTGTATATAAGCCAGGTAATGTTGAGTTAACACCAACAATTCTTCGTGATTCTCAAGCATTTGTTTCTGAGAAATACGGTCTTGGTTCTAACTCATTAACTTTCGTATTCCACGGTGGTTCTGGTTCTTCTGAAGCAGAAATCAAAGAGTCAATTGGTTACGGTGTTGTTAAAATGAATATCGATACTGATACTCAGTGGGCAACATGGGAAGGTATCATGAACTTCTATAAAGCTAATGAAGCTTACCTACAAGGTCAAATCGGTAACCCAGACGGTGAAGATAACCCTAACAAAAAATACTATGATCCACGTGTATGGCAACGTGCCGGTGAAGTAGCAATGGCAACACGTTTAGAACAAGCTTTTGCTGATTTAAATGCTGTAAATACTTTGTAAAAAGTATTTTGCTTGAAGTCTGAGTCTAAATTAGGTTCAGACTTGTATAAAAAAGGCCGGTTCAGTTTACTGAATCGGCCTTTTTTATATGCTAATTATTTTACCTATTGAGCAAACTTGAGTCTGCTCAATAGTCGTATAATTTAAATAGTATCTACTTTGTCACCATTGCCAACAAGTACAATATCAGCGTCTCTTTGTGCAAACAGGCCATTAGTTACAACCCCTGTAATACCATTGATAGTGTTTTCCAGTTTAACAGGGTCAATAATTTTTAGGCCATGTACATCAAGTATTTCACAACCATTATCAGTGTAATAATCTTTACGCCAAACAGGTCGGCCACCTAGTTTTTCTAATTCATTTGAAACATAATTACGTGACATAGGAATGACTTCAACAGGTAAAGGGAAATTACCTAAAACCTCAACGCTTTTTGTGCTATCAACAATACATACAAATTTCTTGCTGGCTGCAGCAATAATTTTTTCACGTGTTAATGCACCGCCGCCACCTTTGATAAGTTTTTTATTTGGGTCTACTTCATCTGCACCATCAATATAAACACCAATTTCATCTACGCTGTTTAATTCAATAACTGGAATGCCGACACCTTTAAGGCGTTCGGTTGTAGCATCGGAGCTTGATGCTGCCGCCTTAATCTTGCCTTTATAGTCAGCTAGCATGTCAATAAAAAAATTAACGGTTGAGCCAGTTCCTACGCCAATAATAGACTCCCCATCAATATATTGTAGGGCAGCTTGGGCAACTTGTTTTTTTAATTCATCTTGTGTCATATTATTTACTTTTGTGTAGTAGAGCAACGGATAACAGGTTGCTACAGTGTTAGAAATTAAAATAATTACTTGAATAATACCTGATGTAGGACTATTTTTCAGTGGATTTTAAGATGTTTGTTTAACTATTTTCTATATAATACCCTGCTTGTAATACAAAATATTTAAAATAATGGAAGATTATTCTTACGTACCAGACTTTGAAGTTGAGTCATTAAAAGTTCCGCCTCATTCAATTCAAGCAGAGCAATCGGTATTGGGCGGGCTCATGTTAGATAACCAGAGTTGGGATTCGGTTGCTGATAAGGTTGTGGTTGAAGATTTTTATAGAAAAGATCATCGTTTAATTTTTACAGCAATTGAACAACTTGCAGAAAAACAGGATCCTTTTGATGTGATTACTCTTTCTGAGTCATTAGAAGGGATTGGTGAGCTTGGGACAGTGGGAGGTTTAAGTTATTTGGCTATGTTAGCTAAAGATACGCCGACAGCTGCAAACATTGTGGCTTATGCCAATATTGTCAGGGATCGATCGGTACTGAGGCAATTGATTCATATTGGGACTGAAATTTCAGATTCTGCATTTAATACTGAAGGTAGGGATACTTCTGAATTGTTAGAACAGGCTGAGCGTGATGTGTTTAAAATTGCTGAACAACGGCAACGCGGTGAGCAAGGTGGGTTTAAATCTATAAAACACTTATTGGGAACCGCGGTTGATAAGATAGAAGCATTGTATGAGCAAGAGGGCAATATTACGGGGGCAAGTACGGGATTCACCGATTTTGATGAGCTAACGTCGGGCTTGCAGCCTGCTGACCTTGTTATTGTTGCGGGTCGTCCCTCAATGGGTAAAACAACGATTGCAATGAATATGGCAGAAAATGTTGCAATTTCCAGTGGTAAACCGGTCGCTGTTTTTAGTATGGAGATGCCAGGTGATTCATTAGCCATGCGAATGATGTCTTCATTGGGACGGATTGATCAAAATAAAGTAAGAACGGGTAAGCTAGATGATGATGAATGGCCTAGGCTTACATCAGCAATTAATATGTTGGCTGAAACCAAGTTGTTTATTGATGATACACCTGCTTTAACGCCAACAGAGGTTCGTGCTAGGTCGAGGCGTTTAGTTCGTGAACATGGGCCCTTAGGGCTTATCGTACTGGATTATTTGCAGTTGATGCAATCACCTTCAAGTGGTGAAAGCAGGGTGCAGCAAATCTCCGATATTTCTCGGGGATTAAAAGCGTTGGCAAAGGAATTAAATGTGCCTGTTGTGGCTTTATCTCAGCTTAACCGTAATCTTGAGCAGCGTCCCAATAAACGTCCTGTTATGTCAGATTTAAGAGAGTCAGGTGCGATTGAGCAGGATGCTGATTTAATTGTTTTTGTCTATAGGGATGAGGTTTATAACGAAGATAGTCCAGATAAAGGTACCGCAGAGATTATTATAGGTAAACAAAGGAATGGCCCTTTAGGTACCGTACGTTTAACATTCCATGGGCAATTTACAAAATTTGAGAATTTTGCTGGTGATCCTTATTCATCTGAGGATTATGAATGACACCAGCAGCCTATGCAGTAGTTGACTTAACCGCTGTAAAGCATAATTTAACCAAAGTTAGAGAGTATGCACCGACGGCTAAAATAATGGCAGTTATAAAGGCAAATGCTTATGGGCATGGCTTATTAAATATAGCTAAAGCATTAAATGGCGTGGAAGGGATTGCTGTTGCACGTGTTGATGAGGCAGTGAGTTTAAGGAAAGCCAAAATTAACTGTAAAATTACAGTTTTAGAAGGCTTTGTTTGCAAGCAAGAGCTGGATAAATTGATTCAGTTTGATTTAGATAGCGTCATTCACTCTATAGGGCAGATAAAGATATTAGAAAGCTATTCTTCTCAAAAAAAAGTATCAGTTTGGTTAAAACTGGATTCTGGAATGAATCGCTTAGGGATTAATCCAGATGAATTTATATCTGCTTATCTAAGGCTTAAAAATTGTCCTAGAGTTAAACAACCTATTTCTTTAATGACACATTTTTCAAGTGCGGATAATAAAGAGAGTGACGTTACTCATGGACAACTCGGGCTTTTTAAACAGCTAACCGAATCATATCAAGGTGATAAAAGTCTCGCTAACTCAGCAGGTATTATTGCTTGGCCAGAGTCTATATCTGACTGGGTGCGGCCGGGAATAATGTTGTATGGTGTCTCTCCTTTTTCGGAGACTTGCGGAGTAGATCTAGGATTAAAACCAGTCATGAGTCTGTATGCTCGAATTATTAGTGTAAAAACAATAAAGGCTGGGGAAGCTGTTGGGTATTCTGGAACATGGGTTTGTAAAAATGAAACCAGATTGGGAGTCGTTGCCATTGGATATGGAGATGGCTATCCCCGTTCAGTAAAATCAGGAACACCCGTTTTGGTTAATGGTAAAAGAGTGCCTTTAATTGGACGAGTTTCAATGGATATGATTACCGTTGACCTCTCGAGCCAACCAGAAAGTAAGGCGGGTGATAAAGTCACATTATGGGGCGATGGATTACCTGTAGAAGAGGTGGCTCGCTATGCAGGCACCATTCCTTATACTTTATTATGTGGTGTAACACAGCGCGTTGTAATAAAAGTCTGCTGAGGAGCTGTTAAATAATTAACGTATATTTTATAGACACTGTCTAATTATTAAACATATAAAACCCTGTACACCTAGGCACTCTTTTTTCTATCTGATTGATAGTAAAGTGAATGTTTTAATGGTAACTATTGGCACGTCCTTTGCTCTATAAGCAAGTGACGCTGTCGTTAGCTTAAACTAGACAATCGCTTTAAGACAAAATTTATCCAGTACTAGCATAATAACGACAGCTTCTTTTGATTTCTAACCTAAAGAAAGAGGAGCTAACAATATGGCAATAAGTGCAGCAACAAAAGCCGCAACGGATGCTTTGGCAGTCAATCGAGCACCAACGAGTGTCAACGCACAGGAAGTACATAGATGGCTACAAAGTTTTACTTGGGAGTTTGATAAAAACCGTACCAAGTATCCTACTAAATATAAAATGGCGAATGACACTAAGGAACAGTTTAAGCTTATCGCCAAAGAATATGCACGTATGGAGTCTGTTAAAGATGAACGTCAATTTGGTAGTTTACAGGATGTTTTAACGCGTGTAGATGCAGGGAATAAGGTTCATCCAAAATGGAATGAAACCATGAAGGTTATCTCTAACTTCCTAGAAGTGGGGGAATATAACGCGATTGCAGCAACAGGTATGTTATGGGATTCAGCTACGGCACCAGAGCAAAAAAATGGCTACCTAGCTCAAACACTAGATGAAATTCGCCATACTAACCAGTGTGGTTATGTAAACTATTACTTTACAAAGCATGGGCAAGATGCAGCTGGGCATAATGATGCGCGTCGTACACGTACAATTGGGCCTCTATGGAAAGGGATGAAACGAGTATTCTCAGATGGCTTTATTTCTGGGGATGCGGTGGAATGTTCAATTAATTTGCAGTTAGTGGGTGAAGCTTGTTTTACCAATCCACTTATTGTAGCTGTTACTGAATGGGCTGCAGCTAATGGCGATGAAATCACCCCAACTGTATTCTTATCTATTGAAACTGATGAGCTGCGCCATATGGCAAACGGTTATCAAACAGTTGTTTCGATTGCAAACGATGAAGCCGCTTCGAAATACCTGAACACTGACCTTAACAATGCCTTCTGGACACAGCAAAAGTATTTTACACCTGTTTTAGGGATGGCGTTTGAATATGGATCCCATTTTAAAGTAGAGCCTTGGGTTAAAACTTGGAATCGTTGGGTTTATGAAGACTGGGGTGGTATCTGGATTGGTCGTTTAGGCAAATATGGTGTGGAATCTCCAGCCAGTTTACGTGATGCGAAAAAGGATGCTTACTGGGCTCATCATGATTTATTTTTACTTGCGTATGCATTATGGCCAACTGGTTTTTTTCGTTTAACTTTACCAACAACAGAGGAAATGGATTGGTTTGAAGAAAACTATCCTGGTTGGTATGACCATTATGGCGTGATTTATGAGGAATGGCGTGCACGTGGCTGTGAGGATCCAAATAGTGGTTTCATTCCATTAATGTGGTTTATTGAAAACAACCATCCAATCTATATTGATCGCGTATCTCAAGTACCTTTCTGTCCAAGTCTATGTAAAGGTGCAAGTACTTTACGTGTGCATGAATATAACGGCAAGAAAAACACGTTTAGTGATGACTGGGGTGAGCGTATGTGGTTATCAGAGCCAGAACGTTATGAGTGCCAAAACATGTTTGAGCAGTATGCTGGACGTGAATTATCAGAAGTTATTGCTGAGTTACACGGTGTTCGTAGTGATGGTAAAACATTAATCGCACAACCACATACCGACAAAGATGGAAAATTGTGGACATTAGATGATATTAAAGCATTGAACTGTGTCTTTTCTGACCCAGTTGACGCGCTGTAAGTCAGTTCACTTTTAACTTAGATAATGGAGATATATTGATGGCAATTCAAATTCAAACAGGCCAGCGTGGGTTAACTGATCCAGAACTGCAAAAAGTTATTGCAGATGCAGTGCCTGATGAGCCGTTAGAAAGTAACCGTAAAATGAATTATTTTGTTAAGCCACGTGGCCGTCGCTTATCAGAATATGAAATTTTATGTTGCTATGCTCAACCAACACCCGACTGGATTCCTGGTGGTTTAGATTGGGGTGACTGGACACAAAAATTTCATGGTGGTCGTCCTTCATGGGGGAATGAAACCACAGAAATGAAGACAACAGACTGGCACAAGCATCGTGACCCAGCAAAACGCTGGCATGCTATTTATGTTAAAGATAAAGCTGAAGAATGGCGTTATACACAACGCTTTTTAAAGCAGTTTTCTGCGGATGGTCAAATTCGTACTATGGATGCTGTTTGGCGTGATGACGTTTTAAATGATTATTTGGGCGCATTTTGCTTTAACGAGTATGGTCTATTTAACTCACACTCTTCTGCTTCACGTGATTGTTTAGGTGATACTTTACGTATGAGTATTGCGATGATTGGCTTGGATAAAGTCGATAATGCTCAAATGATTCAGCTAGAACGTACTTTTTTGGCAAAATTGGTTCCAGGTTTTCCTGAATCAACTGATGAGCCTAAAAAAGAATGGACACAAGGAGCTATATACAAGGGTGCTAGGGAAACTGTTGAAGATATTTGGCAGGCAACCTATGACTGGAATGAAATTCTATGGGCAGGCCACCATATTCATGATCAAATTTTTGGTCAGTTTGTGCGTCGTGAATTCTTTCTGCGTTTATCATCGTACTACGGTGATAACTTAACGCCTTTCTTTATCAATCAAATGCAATTATATCATTCACAAACTAAAGGTATTACAGAAGACATGTTCTTCCATTGCCTTGGTGATGATGCGGAGTTTGGTGATTACAATCGTCGTCTAATGCGTGCATGGACTGATAAATGGTTACCAAGAACGGTCAATGCATTAAAAGACTTTATGGGTATTTTTGCAAAAATCCCTGAAATTGAGCATGTCACTACACCGGATGCAATTGAAGCTGCTCTTGGTCGTGTATTTAATGATTGGGCAGAAGATAATGCAGAAAAAATTGGCTATAAAGTTGACACGGCTGCAATGATTAAAACAGTGATGTCAGGGCTTAAATAAGGGAAACAATATGTCAAATAATGCAAATTCATACGGCGCGGGAATTATGGCGAAAACAGGCAAAGCATTTGCCGATGAATATTTCGCAGAAGATAACCAAGTCGTACATGAAAGTAATGAAGTCGTGCTGGTACTAAAAAAATCCGACGAAATGAACATCATTGTTGATGAGATTTTATTGGGTGATCGCAAAGATGATAATCCAACCCTAGTGGTTGAAGATCGCGCAGGTTACTGGTGGTTAAAGGCAACGGGGAAAATCGAAGTAGATTGCGAAGAGGCGGCTGAAATTTTGGGTAAAGAATTTAACGTTTATGATTTTTTAGTGGATGTGTCATCAACTATTGGACGTGCCTTTACACTCGGTGAAACCTTTACCATTACCTCTGAGTTAATCGGACTTGATCGTAAACTGGAAGACTTGGAATCATAGGAGAAAAATATGGCTAACTATAAAGTACATGATAATCCCGTGCGTGATGAATGGACGGCTAAAATCGGTAACTTGAAAACTTTAGAGAAAGGCGTCGCTTTTTTAACGGACTTCCGTAAAAAGCACACCACACCTTTACGTGATAATTATGATTTAGAGCTTGATTGGTGTTGGATTGAGTGCAAAATTGAAGAGAAAGTAGCATTACTCAAACACGCTGAGCTCAATGATGATCAGTTTTTGAACCAGTGTACCTGTGGTACAAATGCACAAGATGTTGCTGATGTTGTGGTTTCAAAAATGGATGCCTGTACTGATAAGTATGAAGCTGAAAAGCTGCATATTAATTTCAGAACTGACTACAAACCACCGATTATGCCTACGAATGTGTTTATGGATGCTGATCGGCTGTTAGGTACAAAATTAATGGAATTGAGAAATGTTGATTATTACGCAATGCCATTAGAAGAGTTACGCAAGGAACGAGGCGTTAAGATTATTACAATCCAGTAATGATTTCCTTGCAAAGGGTTTGCTATCTATTCTGTATCTTTTTTGTATGCGTGGGTCAGAGTATTTAGTAATCAGTAAAAGTGCTGCCAAGGATGGCGGTACTTTTTTATTTTTTAATGCAAATGAACGCAGAGTGCTATATGAATGAACTTTATGAACAACCCACTAAAAATGTGAGTGCTTTGTTTGGTAAAAATGAAGATTTAACCAAATTATATGATGATGATATTTATACTGCTTATACCGAAGATTTGGAATTTATGTGGCGTTGGACAATTTATCGGGAAGATAAATTAGTTCAAGAAGGGTGCTCATTAACAGAAGATGCTTCAAGACGCGCGGTTAATCATGTCTTGGCATTTTTTAATACCCGTAAAGAAAATAACAAGTAGATAGGGAGAAATGTGATTAATGGCTAATCATCAAATAAAAATAATTACAGAAGAAGGGCAGTTTGTCGAATTTGATTGTGCGGAAGATGAGGATATTATTTCTGCAGCAATAAGACAAAGTATTTATCTCATGTCATCATGCCGTGAAGGGGGGTGTGCAACGTGTAAAGGCGAATGTACAGACGGTGATTATGAAATAGGAAAAGTGAGTGCACAAGCGCTTCCTCCTGAAGAACAAGAAGAAGATTTGGTTTTATTATGCAGGTGTTATCCAATAGAGGATATGGTCGTAGAAGTACCTTATACATTTGATCGAATAGCTTATTCTGATGAAGGGCAATCATTTTCCACCGAAATAGTCGAGCTGGAAAAACTATCTTCCAATGTGATGAAGCTCTGTTTGTCTCGTTCAGATGGTGAAAAAACAATCAAACTTGATTCAGGACAATACTACGATTTAGAAATACCTGGAACAGAAACAACTCGTTCTTATTCACCAGCAAATATTGAAAATAAAGAGGGGGGGATGGAGTTTTTGATTCGCTTATTGGAAGGCGGTAAATTTTCAACTTTCCTATCAAATAATGCAAAAGTCGGGCAGACAGTTAATGTAACAGGGCCGTCAGGTGTATTTGGTTTAAAGGCCGATGGGTTTACTCCACGTTATTTTGTTGCAGGTGGTACAGGACTAGCGCCTATTTTATCCATGGTCAGGTTTATGCATGAATGGGGGGAACCTCAACCTTGCACTATTTATTTTGGTTCGACATTAGAAGAGGAGATGTTTTATGTCGAAGAACTCACTCAATTAGCCAATGAAATGGATAATTTAACCGTTAAATTATGTGTTTGGAAAGCAACCGATTCGTGGCAGGGTGAGAAGGGCAGTGTGGTCGATATATTGAAAAAAGATTTACAAGAAATATTATCTAAGCCAGACCTCTATTTATGCGGCCCCCCAGGGATGGTAGATGCTGTTTATAACGTCTGTGAAGACGTAGGTGTTTCCAAAGATAAAGTCTATCTGGAAAAATTTCTTCCCAGTGTAAGCTAAGAAAAAGACTGTTTTAATTGAATGAAAAAAGATGATTTAGAATTCGTACATGAAATGGTTGTTCAACTTGACCAATCAATAACAAGACTAAATCAGGACGAGCAGCGCATCAAAAAAAAATTAACTGAAGATAGGATAGAAGAGCTAAAGGAATACTGGCTTATGGAGATAAGTGAAGAAGAGTCTCAAGAGTTGAAACTTGGTTTTGATTATTGGGACAAGATTTTAATTAGAACATGGGCTTTATTAGAAAGGGCGCATGAGACGAGAGCAATTGCTGGGCAAACAGTGATGAAAAATAAGCCCACGTAATCAATATATCCGTATCAACAGAGTCTAAATTGGAATTTAGACTATTCATTTTTATAACATATAAATAAACCACGCAGGTCATTTATGCCAATTAAGATTGTTTATAGTGAAGAAGCTCGCCTAAAATTTATGGCGGGGATTAATAAGGTCGCCAATTCAGTGGCCGTGACATATGGGAGTGCAGGGCCTGCCGTTATGATTCAGCATATTGCTGATGGATTGCCTCCTGTTTTTACACGCGATGGCGTTACCATCGCGAGGTCAATTTCATGCCATGACCGAGTAGAAGAGCTGGGTGCGCGGATGTTACGTGATGTGGCGGGTGCTGTATCAAGAAAAGCTGGCGATGGGACTACAACGGCTATGATACTGGCACAAGCGATTGCTGAACAATGTATGCCAAGAATTAAAGCTGGCTTTCACCCAGTTAAAATTAAGCAAGGGATGGATATTGCATTAGCTATATTAGAAAAACGTCTAGTTGAACACGCAGTAACCGATGTAACGGATGAATGGGTGGAAAAAATTTCAGCTATTGCAACTAAAAATGAAGCGGGTGTGGGCGAACTATTAACTAAAGCTTTTAATGCTTTAGGGGTGCAAGGGCATTTAACTTTTCAATTGGGTAACTCACGAGAGGATGTGCTGGACATAGTGGATGGTATCCATTATGAACAAGGTTATTTATCACCTAACTTTATTAGTGATCAAAATAAAGCAGAAGCTGTTTTAGAAAACCCATATATCTTGTTTTATGATCGAGAAATAAGTGACTTAATGGATTTAATTCCAATATTGGAAGAAGTGAAAATTGAAGGGCGTCCATTACTTATTATTGCTGAAAATGTGATTGATAAGGCTTTATCAGGCTTACTTATTAATCATGCTAAAGGTGTTTTTAAAACAGTTGCAGTCAAGCCCCCAGGTTTTGGTGATAACCGAGTTAATCGGTTGAAGGATCTGGCTTTAATGACGGGGGGAGAGGCTATTTTAGAAGAGTCTTTTACAAAGCTTGAACATATTACATTAGAGCAACTGGGTCAAGCTCGTCGTGTTGTTGTAACAGAAGGCTCTATCACTATTATTGGAGCTAAAGGGAATCAAAAAAACATTAATAGCTTAGTTGATAATCTTAAGCATCAAGCTGAGCTT
>Ga0209081_1000718_pt1 | contig 19993 bp, 25 predicted proteins | sample GOMGulsemesocosm_4_FD_184636 | JGI IMG/M metagenome (GOLD analysis project Ga0209081, IMG submission 184636) | Methane-oxidizing microbial communities from mesocosms in the Gulf of Mexico - GOM15B Gulf of Mexico (SPAdes) (version 2) | ecosystem: Environmental > Aquatic > Marine > Cold seeps... | reverse complement strand
AACGCTTAAAAATATCTGCAACACTCGCTATTTCACCTGCATCAATGGTATTTACCAAAGAGTGTTGTACTCGTTTTCTAAATAATTCACCGTCTTCATTTGGTAAACGCTTGGTTAATCGTTCCCATGCTAGCAAGCCTAAAATGGGCTCTATGCTTTGCTGTTCATTCTTTTGATTTACTGCCCAAATAAGCCAGCCACTGGTGTTATCCCAATAGCCCTGTGCTGCTTTCATTAGTTTTTCAGCGTGGCCTTTGTTTAGCCATGTGGCTATTGGCTGAACCGTGCTTGCATCAGCCATGTTGCACCACTAAGTTATTTAATTTTGGTAACCACAAGCCGCACTCAATATCAGCAATGTCAAAAGTGATTGATTTTAATTCTGTAAATTCAATGTGCAATTCAGCTTTTAACAAGCTCATACTAAAGCTAGTGTTTGGTGTAGGCCTTGAGGGTTGATAACTGTCATTTAACCTAAATGCTGCATTGATAAAGTTGCTTATATCCGCGCTAATATCAGGGGCGTTGTCATGTAAAATATAGGTCGCGGTAATATCTTGGTTTTGGGTTGGTATGGTGTAAACCATAAAATCGTCACCATGGCCGTGGTGCCCACCACTGCGTATATAATCGCTAATTAACGTTATTAATGACGGTGAAACCGTGCCAACATTCAAATATATATAGGCGTCTGCTGTGCCCGGCCCACGTGGGGCACCGTTCACAATTTCAATGTTGTCTATTGGAATACCAAAATCACTGATTATTTGCTTATAAACACTATTTACATGCCATTTTGCTGCTGTACCAAACACATTACGTATTCTGTCTCTATAATCTTCGGTATTTTCTTCATTTGCACCGGGGGTAATTAGCCAGTCATCATTATTCTTTGCTGTAACACCCTCAATAGGGTTAGCTAAAATATAATAGCTGTTAGCTGGTAAGTTGAAGCCTTGCCCCGTTTCAAGTGCTTCGGCTAACACTATGGTGGTGTATTCACCTTCTTTGAATACGGCAGCATCTAACAAAACTAACTGGTAAACCTTGCCAGATATGTTGTCAGATTGAATTATATCTCCTTTAGGTGCGCTTAAAACGCCTGTGTTTTCAACACGGGTAAGCTGTATTATCCCTTTTGCTTTAATAGCATCAAACACGTAAACATTTCTGCTAGGACCATGTAGGCTTATCAGTGTTTCTCGGCTTGCCGTTAAGATAAACAAGTCGGGCATAATCACTTTTGCCACCCATTCAAACAAAGCAACAACGGGTAGTGTTATTAGTGCCTTTATGGTGCGCCAAAATGGGCTAAACGGGCTGTTATTTTCAATGGTAATTTCTTGGTTAACTAACTCGTTTTCCCACTGTTGTTTAGCCAGTTCTTCGGTAATTGGTAAGCCAGCATCGTTCATTAGTTTGTTAAAATCTGGTGTCATGGGTTCGCCTCTAATGCTGCTTTGTTGTATTGCTTGGTTTGCGCCTTAATTGACAGGGTTTTGTCGTCGTTATGGTGCACATAAATTGTGCCTGGTACTAAGCGATCATCTTTTTCCACTTCTAATTCAATTTCGGTTAGCACTTGCGCTATGCCGTTAATATTTCTTAGCTTGACCAGTTTAACTAATAGGCCGCTTTCTAAAACTCTATGCTTTATGTCTTGGCTAACTACACTGGCTTCGCTTAGCTTTTGTGCGGTTAATGTAGGGCTTAAAACAAAGTCACCGTCTACTATGCTTAAATCAATGTTAATAGCCATTAGCCTGCTAGCTCCATTGATTGTTCAAAAAATTGTGTAGGATCATCAGTTTTAACGGTCATATTGTCAACGTAAAAGCGCTTGCTTTGGTCTGTTCTGCTGTTTGAATTGTTGCTAACTGAGTTACTAAGCTGTTTGGCAAACGGTGACTTTTCTACTTTGTGCGTTTTAGCTAGTACATATTGTTCATTTTCACTTTGCTGTGACTGCATTAACGCTGTGGTAATTGGTACAACGTTGCTTTGTGCAGTGTTCATAGCATGTAAGATGGTTTTATTAGCTTTTATTTCAGCGTCTTCACCTCCAAACAAATCAGAAACCCATCCAGCCGCTGATTTTAATAATGAAATTCCTTTAGTCATTAGCATAATCCAACCTTTAATTGGCATCATTAATACATTAAATACACCTCCAACAATTTGACCAAACATCATGCCTGCGTTGGTAGCACCTAATAATGCTTCGTTTGTTGCCTTTACGGGTGTAAGTAACTCACCAAACCAACCAACAATACTGCCAATTTTTTCACCCACCCAAGAAAACAAGTCACCAACAAAAGAAAGCTCACTAAATAATGCTGAAAATACCGAAATTACGGGGGAAAAACTTGACACTAACCCATCCCAAAAGCCAGACATAAAGGCTTTAATCGGTTCCCAGTATTTATAAATAACTACGGCAAAAGCAATTACCGCGGCAATAATCCATGTTAAAGGGTTAGCCAATAATGCAGCTGTAAATGCCCAAGCACTACCGCTAGCACCTAAAAACATGCTTTTTAATGCGCCTAAATAACCATGACAAAATGCTGCTGTTGTTTGAAATCGTGACAAAGCTCTTGTAGCCCAATTCCAACTCATAGTTAATAGTGCTGTTGATTTAGTTAATCCTGAGGTTATTTCACCAAAACCAACCATGCCGAACCGTGAAAACCCCATGGTCATATTCATAAGACCCATAGCAACAATAAGCCCTGTAATTCCTATAATAACAGCAACAATAATACCCGTTAAATTTGGGAATTCTTGGCTTAACCATAAAACGCCCTGAAGCATACTAGCTAAAAATTCAACGACGGGTTCTATAATAGGTAAAACAGCTTGGCCTAGTTCTGTGGCTGCGGCGTTAAAGCTCCCACTCATGCGTTGCCACGCGTCTGTTTGTGCGTCAGCCATGTCGGTAGCTGTTTGCATGCCTGTTTGTTTGTTTAGTTGGGTTATGTTGTTTTTTAATTGGTCTACTTGCGGTAAAAGTAGCTTAATTAGTCCCGTTGCTTCATCACTACCAAAAGCTTTTTTAAGGGCGTCAGATTTAGCCACAGTGTCAATATCGCCAAACTTACCTTGTATGGTTTCTAATACGTCAGCCATGGGTAATAATTTACCTTGGGCGTCAGTTAGCTGAATACCTAATAGTTTTTGGGCATTACCTACGCCTGATAAGAATGCTTTGTATTTTGTGCCTGCTTCACTGCCTGACATGGTTGCTTGTAATTGACCAAGTACAGCCATGCTTTCAGCCATTTCAATACCGTGACTTTGCGCACCTGCGCCTAAACTGGTGAACGCGCCTGACATTTCATTACCGTTTGTTTTGAACATACGCACAGCGGTGGCGGTTTGCCCTGCTAATTGTTCTACCCACTGGGTTTTGCCTATGTCATTCGCGTTATTTTGATAAATACCGTACATTGTACCAAGGTAATTAGTGGCGGTACCGGCGTCTGATTTAGTACCTTTTGCCATAACAGCACTGGCATTGGTAAACGCGCTTAATTCTTCGCCCGTTAACCCTGCAATAGATGATTGAATGTCATAAGAGGCGCTGATCACCTCACTAGCATTGCCGCCATATTTAGCAGTAAAGTTAATAGCGGTATTGTTAAGTTGTTGTAATGAGCTTTCAGCAACACCTAGTGATTTAACCTCGCCTAAACTTTGGTTTGCTGCTATGGCTGGGTTTAGTGAGCCTACTAGCATCATTGCACCGCCTGCCGCGCCCATAAAACCGCGCATCATTTGGTTTTGTGCGCCTGCCGTTTGGGCACTTAACTGGTTTATTTTGCCCATTATTTTATTTACTGGCCCCGTTGCTTTGTCAACAACGCCAATAGAATACATTAGCTTTTCTAGTTTGCTTAATGCGCTCATTATTTTTATCCAGTAAAGATAACAAGCAAAGGAATAATGCCTATAACGGCTGATAAAAACAAAAAACCAAAGATGGTGGTTTTACTGGTTTTTTTATCAAAATATCTATTCATAATATTAATTATTCCTTTTGTTTTAGCCGCTTTAGCTGTTTTAGCTATTTTCAAAAAACAGACAAATACCATTGTTAACCGCTATTTGTTGGCTTTTTACGTTGTCTTTTTCTAAAAACAACGCTTGCGCTAAGCTTTCTTCGCTTACCTTTGCTTGAGGTAACCATTTACAGTGATACGCGAGCATTTGATCTATTGGGTTTTTACCAATGTCTTTTGCCCGCTGTTCTATTTTTTTACGGTTATATTAAACTCAGGTTGATATTGTTCAACAACCGCGCCCACCACATTATGTGCTGCCCCTGGTTTTTTTAATAAATCTTTTAAGTCTTTGCGGTTGGTGTCGTCTACCACGTCCATTAAAAAGTTAGTTGCGCCTTGAATTTTCACCCCTTGCGATGAGGTGTTTAAAAATTTGTTGTATGCGGCTGCATTAACGTTAAAAACAAATTCAGCGTCGTTAACTTCTAGGGTGATTTTTTGCTCTAAAGCCATAATAGTTTACTCTTTGTTGTTAGGTTCGTTGGTTAGTTGCTGTTGCTCAAGCAGTGTATAAGTAAACGTGTTGCCCCATGTTTTAGCCGATTCACGGCAGAGTTTTAAAAACTCAGCAAATTCATTAGGTTTTGCGAACACTTGGCAACCTGCGCTCCACTTGTCTACTTGGGTTGATTCATTCTGTGCATTTGCTCGGTGGCAATTTATGCCAAAATAGCCGCGTTGCGTGTTAACAAGGTTAACGTCCGTGTCTATCGCTTCATCCTTGTTTCCATCACGAAAAACGGTTATTGGTTTGTTTTGCACTAACGCGGGGTATTTACCTTGGTGAATGCCAAACGTCCATAAGCTTCGGTGTTGCATTGGTACAACAACGGCTGTTCCTTCAATATTTAACGGGTTTTTACGGTAATAAACACCTGGATCAGTAGTGCATTTATATTGGTGAAGTTGCCATTGGTTATTTTGTTGAAAAAGCACACACATTACGTCATTAAAGGTATTTGCACGGGTGTTTTTATTACGCACGCCAATAATGTTTATATTTAATTCACCTTTAAAAACAAGGTGGTTATTTACTTCCATTGCTGCTAATAAGTTTTTAATCGTTATGTTCATGTTGTGTGCTCTTGTTACGTTTGCTTTACTGTTGCTATAAGTCTCTTACTTCATCAGCCGTTAAATAAGGTATACCATTAATTTTAACAAAATCACTTGAGGTAACGATGCCTTTAATGGTGGTGGCGTCTTCTTCGCCACCTTCTGCTTTAATGTTTAAAATTTCATCAAGCTGTGGCAATACGCCAAAGGCTTCTACGTTTTTAGATCCTGCCGCCACTTCGGCAGTAAATGACACGTCAAACGGCTCAATGCCTTTCCAACTGCCTGCATCTTTTGCTTGTGCTTCAACAAGCAAGTAATTTTCATGATCTAGCTTTAATGACACTTCGGCTTCAACCGGGCCATCAATAAAGCCTTTCGGCACGCCACGTACATATTTAACTTTTCTGCCATCGGTTATTTTTACAGATGCTTCAATAACGTGGATCATTTTATCGCCCACGAAAATATCAAAATCTTTGCCGCCTAATGCTTTAACTGTCATAAATTACTCCTTACTCTTCGCTGTCGAGCATAATGCCGACTAAAATAGTGCTTGGTGAATCAATAGGTTGTACTTTTAGTAATACGTTTAATTGCGTAGCACTAACAAAGGTTAAGCCTATTGATTCGTCGGTTGGTTCGCGTATTTCACCGGAGAACTTATCCGCACCAATGTTGATGCTTTTACTCATGTCGCGTAGTGGTTTGCTTAGTACGCGTTTACCAAAAGCAATACCCGTCGGTGAGTTATTTAAACGGCGGTTTTTTACTTGCCAAATCGCAATAATTCGAACTTGTCTCGCCACTTTGTCAACTACCCGACCTGCTTCAATTTTTTGATAGTCGCCACCTTCCGCGTCAAGCATATTTACGTCACCAAAGTAAATGCCGTCAAAATCAGGGTAAAACTGCACGCAACTAAAACGTATAGCATCAAGTGCGGCGGCTACTGCATTGGTTAACGGTGCGCCATTTTTATCAACGGGGCTTGGCAGTAAAGACAATGAACCTGTTTGTGTGCGCATGGGGCTGTCGGCAATAGTGACTGAGCGTTTGCATAATCTACCTGCCACTGCGCCTAGTTCGTCACCGTAAAGGGTAGGCACCACAGCAACACGGGTAGCAACTACACCGTCTTGCAGGGGTTGAATAGCGGCTAAATGTTCGCTCCACGAGTCGCCTGTTCCTGCGGTTGGGTCACAACCTGGTGCGGCAACTAAAAAACGTACTCTACGTGAGTATTTAGCGAGTAATTCTTGGGCTTTGGCTTGAAACGCTTCAACTTGTGCTTTGCCGGTAACGGGTGAACAAATAACAATAATTTCAGGGCTAATATCTTGATCCATTGCTATGTCAATCAAGGCAAGTTCGTCGTCACCTAAGCTAATAGGGATAGCCCAACCAGAAACAAGGTCGTCACCATTGCGTACCCATGCTTTAAGTTGTGTTTTAAGTGCTGAATCACCCGAACTTATTAAGTCGTCAAAATCTGTTTGGGCATTAATAGCAACGATGTCACCGATGTTTTCAGTAGCAACGCCTATAAATAATACTGAGCGTTCTACTTCTTTAGTTGCGCCACTGCCTGTATTGAGCGAGGCGACCGATACTTTACCTTGTGCCATTTTTTTATCCTTTTTCTTAATTGATGTGCTAACTAATTGATGTGCTAACTAAGGCGGAAAGCCTCGCTTAATATGTAAACCTCAAGTTTTGACCGTTCCCACTCCTGCATACCTAAAAAAGATCGCCGAGCAAGAGGCTTAACCCATTCCTTTTTTTTTCTCACAAAGCCTTTTTCTCTTTTTCTTATGGCTCCAATAATTGCACCGGCGTGATCAAAGGTTAAATTGTTCATAATCCATTTTAAAGTGGGTGTTTTCCATCCTTTGCCTTGGGTTCTTCTAATTTTGTAATCTAAGTCTCTTAACGCCCACGCTTGATTTTTAGTGGCTGCGCCATTATTTGTTTTTCTGTCTTTTTTTACCGCTTCTTTAGCGGTCATTTTTTGAGAAATACCATCTTGTTGTGCTCTTGCTATTTTTCCAATAATCGGGCGTCCAAACGTTATCGTTGCTTTGTTTGGGGTTGTATGAACTTGTAAATGTTTGCCCAGTTTACGTAGCATTTTTGTTTTTTTGCCGTTTGCTCTTGCTTGCCATTTATTGCCTGACAAATCTGTTTGATCTGTAAGCCGTCTTCTGCTCGATTTTCTTACTTTTCTACCTGCACCGCGCATAATTCTTCGTCGTTTTCTTGGGTCAAGCAATAAAAGCTGTAGCTGAGCATTTGCTTTACTCGTGTTTATTTCTAGTTTTAACACTACTCGTTACCTATAACCTGTTCGATTAAGGTGAACGTTTCGGCTATCCATAAACTTTGTTCACCAAAGTCATAATTTTTATTATTTAAAATGAAAGGGCCATTAGGTTTTTCAATCAGTTCAATATCTTCAACAAAGGTTTCTATCGTTAGTTCTATGTCGTTGCTATTGTCGTCGTTTTTATCACTGCTAAATTCCACCTCGCTACTGTCGTCGATGCTGCCATTGGCTTGTAGCCAAAAGCTAACAAAGGCACAAATAAGCTCGATTGGTGCGCTACACGGGTTAATGCTAATTACTGCGCTGTAATAAAAACGACCACCTATTAGTCCGTTACTATTAACGCGTTTACCTGAAGGTACTATTCGACCACCTTCTATCCATGCGTCAAATTGTGTGGCTAAGGCGAGTTTTTTACCTTGATATTCGACATCAATTAAATATTTAACTAAGCGTTCTAGCTTGCTGCCTGTGTTGTTACCTGTGCTACTGCTTTGATCACTCATAACAGCTCAACGCTTATATTTTTACTTTCATTCATTATTTGGCGAATAGCGTCATAACTGGCTTTACGCCAATAACGTTCGTTGTCGTTGGCTTGTTGCTGTTGTGCTGCTTGTTGGTCACGATTAGTTTCGCCTAATCTACTGATTAATAGCTTGGCTTTTGCTAGGCTGAACACTGCTTGTTTGTATAAGGTAATTAATCGGCTAGTTCCGTCTATTTGCTCACTTTGCACGTTTTCTAGCGTTGGGCTGTCACGCCAGTTAAGCGCGTTATATTGTGATAGTTCGTCATTAACAAATAGCATGGCGCTACTGACAGCAAATATAATAATGTCAATATTTCCGCCATAGTCACCACTTACGCCATAATGTTCACTCAGTTCATTTATGCTAAGCGCAGGGTAAAAACTATTGTTTTCAACCATGTTTTCTGGCATTTCGGCATGTGGCATTCCTGACAAATTCATAATAAAACCATAATACGATCATGTACCTTTGCATATAAAATAGGGGTGGGCGCCGACAACATTTAAACCGAGAAAATTAAGGAGTAAACTGGTTTAATGTTGCCTGCCCACTGGCGATAGAGCTGTTAAATTTTCTATAAAATGTTAAATAACGTTTAAATAGTTATGTTTTTATTTATATTTTTAGCGATGTCTTTAGCAAGTTTTTTAACGCCTGCTTTGTCATTTGTCTTGGTTGCTTTTAAACAAAGGTTTAATGAATTACCTAAGTTAAAGTGTACATATTCAAGTTTTGCAGCCATGGTGTATAACTTGCCTAATACCACGTCGTTAACAACGGGTTTTTCTTTTTCAACAAAAGCAATTAGGCTGTTAAATACGTTTATAATTTGGCTTTTGCTTAATACTTCGGGTGTTCGTTCGTTAATTTTCTGTTGTTCTTGTAATTCTTTCGACCCTGCGTCGTAAAGTTGGTCAATTAAAAAAGTTGTCCATTCTTTAGTATTAAATACCTTGGGTAAGTGTTGTTGCTGGGTTATTAAGTGTGGCAAGTAATTAAGCACTTGTTGCCAGTGTCCTAAGTCAACTAACCAAATAAATATCCATGTAAAGGCTTTGTTTGGGTAGTGTTCACCACTGGCTAAATAACGGTCTACATAATCAATGTATTCATCTTTTTCAATGGCTTCGGCTTTGAATTTGTCTTTTTCTTCAAGGGTTAAAAACTTTTTTAATTGAGATAAGTTCGCGTCAATTGAAGCATTAAAAAGTTCAAGCTCTGGTTTAATAGCAATAGTGTTAGTATTGTCAGCTTTAACCGTCGCGCTGCTATCAATATCAGCTTTATTGCTTTTATCAACGCCAATGTGTGCGACTTTGTTTAGTTCTGCTTGGCTTAGTGCTTTTAGTTTATTGCGTTTAACTATGCTCATTTAAAAAAGTTCTCTAAAAGTTGTAAAAAGACTACCCAGAAAATAAACCCTGGGTAGTAAACTGAGTGTTGGTTTTTTACTTATTTATGACCAAATCCAATGAAGCGGGTCGTCTGCATCAAAAGTGCTGTTTGCAACTCTTGCAGGGTCTTTTATTTTATCTAGTTTCACGCTAGATGCTTCAAAAAAGGCAATTTTTTCAAGGTCGTTGATGTAATAACAATCGTTACGTGATTGGTAATCTTCAATGCGCTTTTTCTTTGCATTTTCTTCTACACTAGTGCGGGTAGAACCTGCTTGAATGTAATGACATAAATTATCAAAACTGGTAATTAAAATACCTTTTTCAGGAAAAAACGGCACTTTATAAGCGCGTAAGCCACCAAAGGTTTCAATAATTTGCTCAAGTTCTATTTTTTCTTTTTCACTTGGCGTATGCGCTTGCTTTGCATAAAGCTTATTTTTTTCTTTTGCGAGTAATTCATCACCAACAATAGCGACTAATCCAATGCGTTTATGTGTAGGAATAGCTTGCAATAAGTCATGCACGGCTTGGTCAAGGTTTTGATAATCACCACCTTCACCGATGCGAATTTCACCATTCACTTGGTCGCCGTCAACAATAACGTTACCCGCATTTCCAACACGCACTAATTCTAACCAACCAATGTTTACATCTTCTAACATTGGGTTAGCAACAATATCGGTAATGTTAGCGGCACTTGTGCCGTTCCAACCAATTTTGATCACATCTAAAGCGATGGCTTGTCGAACATGATTACGAAAACGGGTGTGAAAATCTGGGAATTTAGCCCACATATCCATACGCTGCCACGAAATATGCGTATCACATTCAACCGGGTAACAACGGTATTCGCGGTCAGTTAAACCCAATGGGTCTTTTGTTTCACGTTGAGTGCCGTCAGTTTCTACACCTGCACGACCGGTAATGCCACCTTCAACACCTGCGGTAACGGCACTGCCTACTAAATCATCAACAAGTTGAGTGTCAATTTGTTGTAAAAATTCTGCGCTTTCATATACTTTGTCGTAAAGCTTTTGTTCAATTGTTGGTTCAACTGCAAATTGTTCACCCATTGACACAACGCCATAACTACTTGCAAGGCCTGCTAAAATAGCGCCGAATAGTTTTGTTGTTTTTAATTTCATTTGCTTAAATTCCGTGTTTATTTCATTAAAAGTTAAAGTTTGACTTAGCTAGAAGATCTTTTTTTATAAAGTATTTATAAAAAGTCTTTACCGAATTGGCTATCAGCACCTTCATGGTCTTCATCGGTGTCGGTTGTGTCGTCAGCTTGTTGGTTAATTGCTTTTTTAAAGTTTTTATTTAGTGCATTAAATTTAGTTTCTAAATTTTCATATTTAGATGTTAATGCGCTTAACTCTTCAGTTTGCTGGTCTTCATCACTGGCGTTTTCTTTGTCAGTTTGCTGGTCAGTTTCTTTGTCATTGAGTTTAGTCAATAATTGCTGTGTTGCTTGTGTGCTAGCATTTAATGCGGTACTAAATTCAGTTAATGGCTCAGCAAGTGCTTGTTGAATTGCTGCGGCTACTTCTTCTGGCTTCATTTCGTCTTCCTTTTTCGATGCAAATAAATTTTTGAATATGTTTTTAAATGAACTTTGTTTTTCACCAAGCTGTTGATCTAATGTCAGCTCGAATTTTTGTTTATGTTCAGACAGTTGATTTTGCTTGTTGTCTTTATTGGTGTCTTTATTAGAGAAGCTTGCACGAGTTGTACGTGTTGACGCAGGATAGTCGGTCATAGCAAGCCCTGTTAAGTACGTTTTCCCTGTGTCCATAAAATTTCTGTTTATTTCTATAGAGTAATAAACAGCTTGGTCTGCTTGATTCAGTTTTAAAAGTGATTCATTAGGGCAAAGAATAGCGGTTAATACGGCTGTGCCGTCTTTTGCTTTTCCTTTTGCTACACTAATAACATCTCCTAACATACAACCATTTAATTCTATGCCTTGCATTTCAGCAGCCCAACCACCCCAGTTGCCGTAATGGTCTAGGTTGATGCGTGCGCCATACACTTCAGCATTATAAGTTTCAACAATGTCATCAATGTCTTGCTCGGTTATTTCACGGCCGTCTACCGTTAACCCAATAGCGGCAATGTGTTGTGGTGTTGTGCGTAAACTACCTGGCATTGTTTGTTCTCATTGTGTTGTCCTGTTTTTATTAAAACTTTACTGATATGCTACTTTTAAACCTCAGTTTGCCTCCTCTTTTTTTGTTATTCCAACGCTTTAACTTTTTGATATTCCTATATTTAAGTTTTAGGATTGTTTAGGGTTCTTTGGTAAAGAATTAAGCTTTTTAGCTCTATAAACTGAACTTATTCTTTAATAAGTATTAGTGCTTTTCGTCAATGAAACTCAAGTACCATCCAAAAATAATTAAGCAAGCGCGCGACCATTATGTTTTTGGGGCGTATACGTTTGATGAAATTTCACAAATGCAAGATATGCCAAGTGCTAGAACATTAAGGCGTTGGGCAGACGAAGGTGCATGGAATGACTTGTGCCCGTCACTTAATGCTGAAACCGCGATTGCTAGGCGTATTGTTTTATTATCAGACAGAGAAAATAAAACAGAAAAAGATTATAAAGAACTCAGTTTTTTAACTAAGCAGCAGTGTGCGTTAAATCAGTCACGTTTACCCAGTGAAAGCATTACTAAAAAATATGGTCGTTCATCGGCTATCGCTAATGATAATGGTGAACAAAAGTTAAGTAAAAAAAACACGCGCAAGAAAAAGATTAAAAATGATGTGTCTAGTATTACTAAAGAAATGCTAGACCAGTTAAAAGATGACTTACTTTACCCTCACCAGTTATTTTGGTTTAACAACCAAAATCACCGCAGTCGTTTTATTTTAAAACCACGTCAAATTGGGGCGACTTTCTACTTTGCTTTTGAAGCGTTTTACGATGCTGTAGTAAATGGCCGTAATAAAATTTTTATTTCGGCATCACGCGACCAAGCTGAAATTTTCAAGGCAAATATAATCGCCTTATGCCGTGAATATTTTAATATTGAGTTAAGCGGCTCCCCGCTTGCTATTAATAACAATGGCAAAACTACCACGTTGTATTTTAAATCAACCAATGCCCGTACTGCGCAATCAGCCAGTGGTGATTTATATATTGATGAAGTGTTTTGGATACCTAAATTTAAAGAGTTGCGCAGTCTTGCGCAGGCCATGGCAACCCATAAAGATTTTAAAATTACTTATTTTAGTACGCCTAGTGTCACTAGCCATGAAGCGTTTGATTTATGGAATGGCCGTTGGTATAGAAAAACTAAGGCCTGTAATGATGCTGATTTTACGGTAGATACTAGCCACAAGCATTTAAAAAACGGTGTTCTTTGTGACGACGGGATATGGCGACAGCGTTTAAATGTGCATGACGTTGTTAACCAGGGCTTCGATAGAATTGATATTGAAATGCTTGAAAATGAATATTCTAAAGATGAGTTCGACAATTTATTCATGGGTAAGTTTATTGATGATGCTCATTCAGCCTTTAGTTTAAAACAAGTAATGGCGTGCATGGGTGATAGCAGCAAATGGAAAGATGTTGATTTTAATTGGCCACGACCTTATGCCATGAAACCTGTTGTTATTGGCTTTGACCCTGCACGAACTAGAGATAATGCAGCGGTAGTAGTGATGACATTACCCGCTAATGCCACCGAAAAATTCAGAATTTTAGAAACATTGAATTTAACCGGGAACGATTTTGAAACCATGGCAAATGAAATTGAAGAGCTAACCAAGAAATATAATGTGGTGCATATTGGGGTTGACACTACAGGCATTGGCCTTGGTGTATTTGAGTTAATTCAAAAGTTCTTCCCTATGGCTATGGCAATTCATTACAACCCGTTAATGAAAAACCGTTTGGTGCAAAAAGCAATAAATACAATTTATAACAAGCGCATTGAATTTGATGAAGAATCTATTGGTATAGCTAGTAGCTTTATTAATATTCGAAAAAAAGTAGTGGGCGATCAAATAAGTTACGCCACTAACCGAACTGCATCAACAGGCCATGCTGATATTGCTTGGGCAATTATGCACGGTTTAATTTATGAGCCGCTTTCAGGTGGTATTGACAGTACTCGCACATCAATAGGGATAGCCGCGTGAGACCTAATAAAAAGATAAATAAATTTAGTAAAAAAACAAGTAGCGACAATAAAAAATGCTCGTCAATTGATGCGTTTAGTTTTGGTGATCCGCAACCGTGTTTAGATAATCGTTTAACCGAATATATTGGTATTTATGCGGATATGAACGGGCTGTATTCTCCGCCCGTGTCATTAACGGGTTTAATTAAGTTACTGCGCGTAAATGCGCAACATGGACCCATTTTATATTTTAAACGTAATATGATTTTAAAGTGGTTTAACCCTAGCCCTGTATTAAGTAGAAGAACGTTTAAGTGTTTTGCTTTTGATTTCTTATGGTCTGCCAATGGCTATTTGCAAAAAATTAAAAATGCGTTTGGGCAAGTTATTAAGCTTAAACATTTACCCAGTGTAAGTATGAGGTACACCAATGAAACAGGTGTTTATGCTCAAATTCGTAATACGGGTGAAGTGACTAAGTTTAAAAAAGGGGAAGTTATTCACTTGAAAGAATATGACCCGTCGCAAGGTATTTACGGTATTCCGCAATATTACGGTGGTATTCAATCTGCTTTATTAAATGAAGATGCAACCATATTTAGGCGTAAGTATTATAAAAATGGCGCGCACATGGGTTTTATTTTTTCCATGGCGGACCCTAGTTTAAATGGTGATGATGAAGCAGCACTAAAAAAAGCAATAGCAGATTCTAAAGGTGCGGGCAACTTTCGTAGTTTATTTATTAATACAAAAAATCCGCAGATTAAAGATGCGGATAAAACTATAAAAATAACGCCAATCGGTGACATATCTACCAAAGACGAATTTGAGCGCATTAAAAAAATAACGTTAAACGATATGTTAAGTATGCACCGGGCACAAGAAGCATTAAGCGGTCAAACAAGTGGTGACAGCCCCGGCTTTGGTGATTTAGATAAAATAACACGGGCTTATTACAACAATGAGGTTGTGCCATTGCAGCAAGATATGGAAGAAATTAACGCTTATTTACCGAGTGATTTACATATAAGTTTTTCAATTCCTAATTATTCAGACTTACACCCTGAACTAGCTGCCGAAAATGAATAAGGATATAAGCGTAATGAGTTGGTTTGATTTGGTTGATATCGTTCAGTTTGTTAAACAATGGGGGCGTTTGATTATGTTGTCGTTTATTTCTGCCGCTGTGCAGATGTACTTAAGTGGTAAAAAATTCACTTTCTTTCATTATTTTATGGGCGTTTTAGTCGCTATTTTAGCGGCTTACATGACCGCCGCTTTTTGCGAGTGGCGAAACTTCGACGACAACTTAACAACCGGCGTTATTGCAGTAAGTGCTTATACTGCACCGCATATTTTAGACGGTTTAAATAAAACGGTTCAGTATATTTTTAAAAACCCTAAAGATTTTGTAGCGAATATATTAAAAGTTAAATAATAGCGAGCGTAAACATGGAACGAATTAAAAAAACGGGTAAATGGATATTTGAAGTTAAACAAATATTCGCACGTAAAACACAAGCGTTCGGCGATGAATTTACAGCGTCAGCAGTTATTACAATAACCGATGGAGAACCGCATATTGAGCTTTTAATCAATAAACACGACGACAAGCTTACTAAGCAAGATTTTATAGCGTTTAAAAATTTTTTAATTAACTTAGGTTTTAAAAATGCAAAGTTTTCTAGATTTAAAAATGGCATTAAAAAAGAGGCTGTAAAAGTAGCATGAGTGTAATAGTTAAAACACAGTCACCAGTAATCATTTAAACACAACGGAGAATATCATGGGCGCATTACAAAATATTAGACGCGGAAACTTAAATAAATTTGCAATTAAAACAGCTAAATCAGGAGCAAGTGGATTATCCTCGCTAAATACTGCATTACTTGAAGCTATGCGAGTAAGCTGTAAGTGTTACAAAAATACTGACGGTGACGTTGATGCTGAGCTACTAGCTAAGTTACAAAATGATTTAGACAGTATAGCCAGTGGATTACCTGCTGCTTTAGCTGTTTTAGATGACTTAGGTGCCTTAAGAGCAGACCCACTTACAGTTGATGCAGTCATCGCTAAGTATAGCGTAGATTTAGCATCTCTCAATACTGAATTAGAGCAAAGCTAACATGGCACTCACTGTCACTAGTTGGAATAGACGTGTTTTACTTACAGGTCTAATACCCACAGCATCATTAACAGGTTTTGTTGCTCTAGTATCGCTAGATAACATACCAGTTGAAGCTATTGACGCGGGTGTAGATTCTGCTATCAATGGTGGCGGTGATTTACGTTTTTCTACTGATGATGCAGGATTAAATCAACTACCCCTTGAAGTGGTTAGTTATGTAACAAATGCTACAGCATCAAGCAGGAGCTGTAAGTTATGGATTAGGTTCCAGACTTACGCTAGTGCTAATCGTGGTGTTTACATGTTCTATGGAAAAGCAGGAGAGGTACAGCCTTTAGTTACTGCACCTTTTGGTCGGAACGCTGTATGGGCTGATTATGAAGCAGTTATTCATGCAAACGAAGTTGGCACAAACGGCGTATTTGTAGACTCTACAGGTAATGGCCACGACACTACACTAAGCACAGGCACAACACTAACAACGACTGATGCGGAACACCCGTCAGTAAGCACTTGGCCTTACTTTACCGGAGCACAAGCGTTAACTCTTACGGACTCTTACGCAGCCGTTAATAACTCAAAGTTTACAATTTCATTGTGGGTTAATTCACTAGTGCAATCTGATGGAGTTGGTTTGTTTGGTACTTACTACGTCAATGGGAAGCGTTTTGCGCAATATAATTCATCATTAAGACTATTAACTCAGGCAGAATCAGGTACAAATATATCGGCAGGAGTTAACCTAGTAGTACCGAGTTTAGTAAAAGGTAAGCAGGATGCTTTATCATTAGATAACGTAGTAAATGGTTCGTTAGTATCACAAGATTTAACTGTAGTTGACGGAGAATCGATAAACAACACTACTGTTAGTAATGATTTTAGGATTGGGACGTACTACGACAACTCAAGCTCAAGAAGATACAAAGGTTACGCTGCTGAGTTTAGAATAAAACGGGATAAAGATACCTTAGATTTTGATGTGTCAGAATACGAAAACCAAAGTTCACCTGCTACGTTCTGGATAACTGGAATACCAGAAGATACAAGTGGTAGTATCACCTATGATTTTTTAGGCTCTGTTTCACTCTCATCAAATGTTACTTTTTCTCTTAAAAGTAAAAAATCATCAAACGGTAGCTTAAGTTTATCGCAAAACACCAACGTTTATTCCAGTGGTTTTAAAACGTCTTTTGGTGATTTGTTAATTTCAAATAGTACTAGCTTTTCTCTTTCAGGAACGGCTAACGAAATAATTGCAAGACTTGGTGCTATATCGCTTAACAATGAATCCCAACTTAATTTATTTGGTAATAAATCTGCGGTTAATACGGTAGAAATTAATAACATTTCTATTTTTGACAATACTGGAAAAAAAGCCACAAATAATAGTTTTTCTCTAGTCGTTAATTCTGTACTTTCTTCTACGGGTGTTAAGTTTTCTAGCAATATTATTGTAATAAATCAAACGTGTTCACTATTAACAAAAGGGTTTAAATCAAGTTATGGTGACATGGTTATTGGTAATAATTGTTCATTTACCGTAAGCGGTACTATTGAGGATATTATTGCACGTTACGGTGCTATTTCTCTGCTTACTCAATTTCAATTAAATACTACAGGTAAAAAATCTTCCAACAGCAATCTTCAAATAAATAATGCAGCCAATATTAATTCAGTGGGTAATAAGTCGTCATCAAGTAAGTTATTGTTGATAAGCCAACCTGTTATTAGTCTTTTTGGTATTAGGGCCTCGTTTGCTTCAGTCACATTAAACAACACAGCAACGTTTGTTTTATCACAATACAGTGAATCTTATATTCCCATTGTTAGAACAATTTGCATTGAGGGTTATATTATCAATAAAATTATTATAGAAGGACTTTTTTAATGTCTGACAATCTTACTCAAAATAACGACCAAGTGATTGAATCACCCATTTTTAAAAATGGGCTAGCGATAAATACCGAAGATCTAACTTCAGCAACTTATAAACTTTATTCGTTAAATAAAAAAACACTTAAATTAACAAAATCTTTTAACCAGGGTATTACTCGTAAAGAAAATACATTGACAATTAATATTTCAAAGGCGGATTCTACAAATTTACGCGGTCAGTATTACCACGAACTCACGATTGTTGACCCAACACTTGGGGAATCAACCGTATTCAAAAAAGACATTATATTTGAAGCAACTGTTAACGTTTAATATTTTTTAATTATCACTACACAAGGAAATAAACTATGCCATTAACAATTTTTGGTAAAAACAAACAAGCAAATTCTATTACTTACGACAAAGCATCAATTCACACCGGCGCACCTGGTGACAGTGGTGCGGCTAATGAAGTAAGAGCACTAACCGCACAAGAGGTGGCTGATGGTGAAACAGCTTATCAGCGCAAGGTTATTTCTTTTGATGCGGCTGTTGCTGGTGCTAGAGATTCAAACGTACAGCCTACTTTTAACATTCCGTCAGGTGAAACTATTAGTCATTATGCTTTGTGGGAAGGTTTAAACTGTGTTGCTACTGGCGAACTGGCACAAGCTGAAACTTACGGTGGTCATGGTACTTACAAATTAACCGATGTTGATATTAACAACACCTAACAATGCCTAGGAGTTTTCATGGGGTTTTTATCTAAATTATTTTCATCAGCCGCCGCTGAACCGATTAATGCGGTGGGTAATGTATTAGACAATTTATTTACTAGTGATGATGAACGACTGTCTCACGAAGAAGTTAAACAACGTTTAGCGCAAAAGCCTGCCTTGGTTCAAGCGGAAATCATGAAGGTGCAAGCACAACACAGAAGTACTTTTGTTGCCGGTGCAAGGCCGTTTTTAATGTGGGTTTGTGGTGTTGGCTTTTTGTTTGCTTTTGTTATTAACCCCTTATTACAATGGCTAATACCCGAAGTTGGCGCACCACAGCTACCACTGGGCGTAATGATGGAATTAACTTTAGCGATGTTAGGACTTGCAGGGTTACGAACGGTTGAAAAACTTAACAACGTAGCTAAGTAACTAACTAATCGCTTTTAAAAAAGGGATGGTTAACAAACAATACCTTTTAACAAGCAACCCCTTTTAACAAATAACACCTTTCAACAAGGCGGCATCATATAATGCCGCCTTGTTTTTATATTCTTTATATTTTACCCAATCCATTTCTTTCAGTCTTTCAAGTTTACCAGCCACCTCGTTTATTTTTTTTATATCTCTGCTTAAGTTAGGCTCTTTAACATTGTTAATTAATGCCGAATCACTTCTTTTCATATTTCTACAAAAATGATCAACCATTGCACTACGCATGTCCTCACTATCAAGTGAAGTAAGCGAGATTAAAAGATCTATCTTTTCGGTTTTTTCTGCACCTTGCACTAAGTGTTTCATAAATAGTTATCTGTTTAGTGATAATTAACGCTTATTTTATCGGTTTGTGCTTTTTTAGCAATGTTTTTGATCTTTTTAATGACATTTAATGTCACAGCTTTGACATTTCGATCCTTAACTTGATCTTACAACTTATTGTTAATTAATTTGTTTATTAAAAACCCATGTCACAACCAATGTCAAAAGTGCCAATTTTTTGACCGAAAGCGGAAGGTGAATAGGAGTGATTTCTCTTAGGTGCTGGGTGTGTTCAGGTTGTTATTGTGATAACTGAGTAACTGTATATAATGACAGCATATTTATAGTCAGTTGTGGGTGAGAGTATGGCGCGTGTTGAATGCCCGAATTGCAGTAGTAAAGCGGTGGTTAGCTCAAGAGAAAAGCAAAGCAACCATGTAAGCCATTTATATTGTAGCTGCACTAATGCGAAAGATTGCGGGGCAACCTTTAGGGTAACCGTCGGTTTTGATCACTACTTAAACTTACCGATGGCAACCACTGCCCAAATTGCCGCCCATTACTTAAAGCAACTGCCAAAAGAGCAGCAATTAGAATTATTGAATTATAACTAGCTTATGGGTGCGGCTTTTTCATTTAACGTGTCAGTAACCCATTGCGTTAGTTTTTTACCCTCTTTTTGCGCCTCTTTAACCCACTTTGCTTTTATTTTAGGGTTGATGCGACAAATTAAGGTACTGGTTGCTTTCTCTTCTTCGGTTTTAGTGGCGTTTTTATTGCCCGTGTTTGCATGTTTCATAATCCGATCACCTCAAAAACTATAATAGCTAATACAATGCCAATAGTGCCGTAAATGGCAATTTCCTTTATTGTGTTAGCTGTGTTAGATGCTTTATTTTTCATAATATGCCCTTGGTTGTCGTAGGTGAGGGAGCTTTCGCCCCCTGCTAATTATTATTTAAAAAACTTAAGTAATAATCCTGTCCCTGTGAAAAAC
>Ga0209081_1000716_pt1 | contig 20026 bp, 15 predicted proteins | sample GOMGulsemesocosm_4_FD_184636 | JGI IMG/M metagenome (GOLD analysis project Ga0209081, IMG submission 184636) | Methane-oxidizing microbial communities from mesocosms in the Gulf of Mexico - GOM15B Gulf of Mexico (SPAdes) (version 2) | ecosystem: Environmental > Aquatic > Marine > Cold seeps... | reverse complement strand
ATATTGTCTTTACCAACAACAAATACTGCGAATGTTTGATTTTTCTATCCTAACCTTGCAGACTTATTAAAAATGAAAAAACCACCATAAAGGTGGTTTTTAAAGTTAGCTAACTAGGCTTGATAAACCCAATTTAAAAAACATTTTGAATCGTTTACATTGGTAAACTTGATTAATGTAGGGCCATTACTATCGGTAACAACAACATTGTGTTTGTTAACAGAAATGGATCTAATGGGTGATTTAATTGAATAAACCATTCCTTTATAGGTGTACGACATAATAAAACTCTTTTAATTTGCGTTTATAACGCATTAATAACAAAAGCTATATTATTGTGTGAAAACTTTTAGATATTTATATATACCCGAGATATCCATGTTTAAAAACTTGAATTCAAGACACAATAATTTTTAGGTATTATGAATATGGGTGTAAATATCAACTCAATACGAAATTCTACTTCGATAACTCAGACAATAATTTAAGCTTGATAATTTGAGTGATGACTGACTGTGAAAGGGAAAGACAAAACAGTGATTATCTAATAAGACCTAATAAGATAATTAATAGGATAGCTAATAAGATAATAATTGGTTAAATAAACTAGAGGGGTGTAAATAACGTCGCTACTATATAGGCACTAGTTCAATAAGTAAACTGTTTTTTAGAACAATTATTGATTTATTTTTTATCGTTACATTTTTATTGTTACAAGAGTACCTCATAAAAGTACATGGCTATGTACTTCACTCAGGAGCATTCTAAAAAGTGTGCTATTTCTTTATAGGTCATCAAAATCATTCAAAAACACGTTCAAATGGAGGTAAAGAATCAAGCAGTTGTTTACCATAGCGCTTAGTTACCACTCGTTTGTCCATTAACGTAATAACCCCTTCATCCATTTCATTACGCAGTAAGCGGCCACAAGCTTGCACTAATTTTTTAGACGTATCAGGTACGGATAAACTCATAAAAGGATTGCCACCTTTTGCAGTAACATATTCAGCTTGCGCTTGTTCTACAGGAGAGGTAGGCACAGAAAATGGTAGCTTGGTGATGATTAAGTTATTTAAATAATCACCGGGCAAATCTAATCCCTCTGAAAAACTTTGTGTACCAAAAATGATACTTTCTTTTTTATCATCACAACGTTTTTTATGATTTTCAATAATGTGTTGACGCGAATGCTCTCCTTGCACAGCAATGTCTAAATTATGCTTATCTCTAAGTGCTTGTGCTACTTTTTCCATTTGCCAATAAGATGAAAACAGCACTAGGCTGGCGCTGCCTTGTGCTAAATATTTAGGTAGCTTATCAATTAATTCATCGGTGAATTCATTGGCACTTGGTTCAAAAGTCATTTTAGCCATAACAAGTTGGGCGTTATTTTGAAAATCAAAAGGCGAGGTAACTTGTTGGTACTGACTGCCATCGTTGTTTTTTAAACCTGCTTGAAAGCGAAAATGATCAAATGAGTTGAGTGCAAGTAATGTTGCTGAACATAACACTGCACCTTCGCATTGGCTCCAGAGTTTATCTTCTAACATAAAGCCAACCTCAATGGGGGACGCGCAAAGTAAATAATCTTGTTTTATATTACCTTTTTGTGGTGCTTGTTTTTGCAGCCATCTAGCCATTGGCGCGCCCTTGTCGCTATCCGTTTTGGCGTACATATACCACAGAGCTGCTAAGTTTTCTAAACGCTGTAACATAAAACCTGCTTCAGCTAATACTGGTTCAGCTTGGAACATTTTAGTGTCGCCATCTTTTACTGATTCAATTAAAGCATTGTAAAGTTTGTTTAAGTTGCTAAGTGATTTTTTACTTAATTCATTACAATCTTCTGCCAAGTTTTTTAATGTTTTTGGAATAATACCATTGTCAAAACGATAAGCATCGTTATCATTTTTATTGAAATTATTGGTTTGATTTTTACTGGTTTCTCTCTCATTGCTAGGAAAGTAAACACTGATATTATTTTCAACAAAAGTTAGCACTTTTTGCATTTCTATCAACAAATCTTGGCAGTCATCACTCAGTTTTAATGCGGGAGAAATAGCCCGTTGTGATTTAATCAACTTAGCCATTTTATCGCCGGTTTCTCTCAGCTTTGTCAGCCAGTCAATCGCTCCTCGAAGGGTTACACTGGCGCTAGAATGGTCACGCGTTACCTTTGGCAGGTGGTGTGCTTCATCAATAATATAAAAAGTCTCATCGGGCGCAGACAGTATCCTACCGCCTCCTAGCTCAATATCAGCAAGTAACAAACTATGATTAACAACTAACACATGGGCTTGGTCCATTGTTTCGCGTGCTTTATGAAAAGGGCAATGCTGATGCTCGGATAATGTTTTTAAACAACTGTGTTTATCACTTTGTACCTGCGACCAAATATGGTGTGGTATAGGTGTTTTCCATGAATCAATATCGCCAAGCCATGAACCATCGGTTAATGCTTTATGCATGGCATTTAGGGTGCGAATATCACTGGCTTTTGGTTTTTCTGCAAAAGTAAAACCTGCTTGTGGCGAGTCGCTAGTTACTGCTTGGGTTAGTTTTTGTCGGCAAACATAACGTTGCCTACCTTTTACAAGTGCAAAATCAAACTTCAGCCCAGCATGACTTTTTAAAAAGGGTAAATCTTTATCTACTAGTTGCTCTTGTAATGCTACCGTGGCGGTAGAAATGCATACTTTTTTGTCGCGTGCTAGTGCTAATGGAATTGCACCTAAACTATAGGCGAGTGATTTACCTGTGCCGGTACCTGCTTCTATGGTAATTATTTTTCTTTCTTTGTTATATTCGCCAGCAAGTGTTTTAGCAATTTCAGCAATCAAAAAAGTTTGTTGTTTGCGTGGATTAAAATTAGCTAAATTTTCGCCAATATCTTTATATGCTTGGCGGATCACTTTTTTTAACTTGTCAGTTAACATTATACGGCAGTTTCCAAAGTTTAAATAATAAAAATCAATAGCTGTATATATTAACAGGTTTTAAGTGTTTTCTCGCTATGGTTTTCAAAAAGATGTTAATTAATACCAGTTATAATAATTAACATCTTTATTCTATACGCTGGAAAAGAGAACAAATACAGGGCGTTTATTCTCTTAAGCGAGTTAACATTAATGATGACACTAACTTAACGAAATAATTTAGTTATAGCTCTGAAGTTTTCACCTTCAGCGACTTTTTGCCATTCGAACACTAACATTTCAATACTCGTTAAAGTTACACCAAGCTGTTCCATTCTGGATAAGCCTAATTGGTAATTTTTAGCTGTGCGAGATGAAACACCATCGATAAGTGCAAATACTTCATAACCATCGGCTAATAAATCTTGGGCTGTTTGATATACACAAATATGTGCTTCAATACCAACTAAGATAACTTGTTTACGATTGATGGATTTTAGTGCTTGCTTAAATTGTTGATTCGGCATTGCACTGAATGAGTTTTTTACAATCGGTTTAAGTTCAGGATGAAAACGGGATATTTTATCAGTAATAGAAGGGATCGTGGTTCCTAATTTATCTGGTACATGTTCCACCCAAAGTGCGGGAATAGATAAAATACTAGTGGCTTCAATGAGTGTTCCGATCGTTGAAGATAGCGCTGTTGCATTTTGCACTAATGTCGCTAGCTTCCCTTGTAAATCAATAACTACTACGACTGATTGTTCCGATGTTAATTGCATATATTACTCCTTTATTTTCACCAAATTTAACTTTAGCTATTATCTTATGTAACTTCAATAAATATGTGTTCTAATCAGCAATTATCGGTGATTCAGTATTTACAGCATTGAAATGGTTTTTTCAGTCATGGGTGGAGCTACACAACTAAGTGCAGTGATTGAATATTGTCTTTTTATATTTTTTCGGTGTTAGCAGCTTTTCATACTTTAGTATTTAAATGGATATTTGAGCGATAAAGATATATTTTTTATCCTATGTATAAATTTGAATTTGACACATATAAAAGTTGCTCAAACGGATATAAAACTTGGCCGTGCTCATGCCTCGTAAGTATAGCCAACCATTTTATGCTGCTTAGCAAGGTGTTATGGTAAACATATTACTTAAATACTAGTCTATATCTAAACTAATATCAGTTACTGGAACACAACAGCAGGGTAGAATTTCATTTTCAGCAATAAAGGCAAGTGGCTCACCTTTGGGGTAATTAATTTCACCACCGGTTAAGGTCATTCGACACGCGCCGCAAAAACCATCTCGACAATGGTAATGAACTTCAACATCAGCTTGCTCTAAACATTCCAACAAGGTTTGCTTAGGCTCGGAAAAAGTAATGATTTTTCCCTGAACAGTTACTTTTGGTGTTAACTGTTCAGGAGAAATAATGGCAGTAGGCGCACTTTCTTTCATAAATGGCGGTTTAAAATACCAATTTAGTTTGTATTTTAGCTTGCTTATAAATCAAAATCATCAAAATCATCGGCATCAACAGTAGAGTCAACCTGGCCGACTAAATAACTAGATATTTCAGTCTCTTGCGGTGCTACTTGCACATTATCACTAACTAAGTAAGCATTCATCCACGGTAACGGGTTACTTTTTATGTCAAATTGTGCGTCAAAACCAATGGCGGTTAAACGTTGATTTGAAATGTATTCAATGTATTGATTTAGAATTTCGGTATTTAAACCAATCATGGAACCATCTTTAAATAAGTATTCTGCCCATTCTTTTTCTTGATCAACAACATCTAAAAATATTTGTAAACCAGCATCGCGCATATCTTCACTAACTTCTTTCATTTCAGGATCATCTCTTCCTGTCATCCAGTTGTTTAAAATATGCTGAGTTCCTGTTAAATGCAATGCTTCATCACGAGCAATTAATTTAATGATTTTAGCATTACCTTCTAATAATTCACGTTCAGCAAAGGCAAATGAACAGGCAAAACTAACATAAAAACGGATGGCTTCTAAGGCGTTAACAGAGCAAACGGCAAGGTATAAACGCTCTTTTAATTTACGTGTGCTAACTTCAATGGTTCGACCTTCAACGTCATAACTACCTTCACCTTGAGAGTGCAGTAATTGAGTGGTTAAAATCACATCATCAAAGTATTTAGCAATGCTAGTGGCGCGTTTTAAAATAGCGGGATTTACAATAATGTCGTCAAACACTTCGCCAGGGTTAGTAAATAAGTTACGTAAAATGTGAGTATATGAGCGGGAGTGAATGGTTTCACTAAACGCCCATGTTTCGACCCATGTTTCAACTTCAGGTAATGAGACTAAAGGTAATAGCACCGCATTTACCGAACGTGCAGCCATAGAATCTAACAAGGTTTGATATTTTAAATTTGAAATGAAAATATGCTTTTCAGAATCCGTTAACCTTTGCCAATCAGCTCTATCTTTAGATACATCTACTTCTTCTGGTCGCCAGAAAAAAGAAAGCTGCTTTTCAATTAACTTTTCAAAGGCAATGTAACGCTGTTGGTCGTAACGAGAAATATTAACGCTATTGCCTAAAAACATCGGCTCCAGCAAAGCATTGTTGGGTATTTGGTTGAACGTGGTGTACGTCATTGCTGATATTCCTTAAATATCACCCAGTAAAATATTAAGGGTGATAAAGAGTCCTTTTTGTTAGGACTCATTTATTTGAGTTTTGTTTATTTATTTAATAGATTTGCTAAAATCTATATTTTACAAGCGCCGCCTGCACAGCCATCATCTTCAACTTCTACGTTGTCGCTAGCGCCATCGCGTGTGTTGTGATAATACATTGTTTTAATGCCAAGCTTATATGCGGTTAATATGTCTTTTAAAATCTGTTTTATCGGCACTTTACCGCCGTCAAACTTAGACGGGTCATAGTTAGTATTTGCTGATATGGTTTGATCAACAAATTTTTGCATTATGCCTACTAGCTCTAAATAACCTTCATTACTTGGAATATTCCACAGTAATTCATAATTATCTTTAAGTTTATGATATTCAGGCACTACTTGTTTTAAAATACCATCTTTACTGGCTTTAATACTGATCAAACCACGTGGTGGCTCAATGCCATTGGTTGCATTTGATATTTGTGAAGACGTTTCTGATGGCATTAACGCCGACACGGTTGAGTTGCGCACACCAAATTCTTTTATACTGGCGCGTAATGATTCCCAATCTAAATGTAATGGCTCAGCCGTAATGGTATCAATAGTGTTTTTGTACGTATCAATAGGTAAAATACCTTGAGAAAGGCGTGTTTCATTAAACTTAGGGCAAGCGCCTTGCTCTTTAGCTAATGTATTGGTGGCTTTTAACAAATAAAACTGAATGGCTTCAAAGGTTCTATGAGTTAGGTTGTTGGCGCTACCGTTTGAGTAATACAAGCCATTTTTCGCTAAGTAATATGCATAGTTAATAACGCCTATACCTAAGGTTCTACGAGCTAAGCTAGCATTACGAGCGGCTGGAATAGGATAGTCTTGATAATCAAGTAAACTATCAAGTGCACGTACAGCTAAATCGGCTAAACCTTCTAGCTCATCAAGTGACTCTATCGCGCCTAAATTGAATGCAGATAATGTACAAAGGGCAATTTCACCATTTTCATCATTAATATCATTCATTGGTTTAGTTGGTAAAGCAATTTCTAAACATAAGTTAGATTGACGAATAGGTGCTACCGTAGGGTCGAATGGGCTATGAGTATTACAGTGATCTACATTTTGTAAGTAAATACGACCGGTACTAGCACGCTCTTGAGCAAACAAGGTAAATAACTCTATTGCTTTAATACGCTTTTTACGAATGGATTCATCATTTTCGTACTGAACATAAAGCTGTTCAAACTTATCTTGATCTTCAAAGAAAGCATCATAAAGCCCAGGTACATCACTTGGGCTAAATAAAGTAATATGACCACCTTTGATCAAACGTTGATACATTACTTTATTAAATTGAACACCGTAGTCTAAATGACGTACACGATTTTCTTCAACACCACGGTTATTTTTCAGTACCAGTAAACTTTCAACTTCTAAATGCCAAAGTGGGTAGAATAGGGTGGCTGCACCACCGCGAACACCACCTTGTGAACAACTTTTCACCGCCGTTTGAAAGTGTTTATAAAAGGGAATACAACCAGTATGAAATGCTTCGCCATTGCGTATTGCACTACCTAGCGCACGAATTCGACCTGCATTCACACCAATACCTGCACGCTGAGACACATACTTAACTATTGCGCTTGATGCAGCATTAATAGAGTCTAATGAATCATCACATTCAATTAACACACAAGATGAAAACTGACGGGTTGGTGTGCGAACACCAGCCATAATAGGTGTTGGTAGAGATATTTTAAAAGTAGAAATAGCATGATAAAAGCCTTCTACATAACTTAGTCGTGTTGTTTTTGGGTACTTAGCGAACAAGCAGGCAGCAACTAATAAATAAAGAAATTGCGCACTTTCATATATTTCACCACTGACGCGGTTTTGTACTAGATATTTGCCTTCAAGCTGTTTTACAGCAGCATAACTGAAACTCAAGTCACGACTATGATCTAAAAATAATGACATATGTTCATAATCACTTTCATCATAATCAGTTAATAAATGTTGGTCATATTTACCTAAATTAACCATTTTAGTAACATGTTCAAATAATTTTGGTGGTTCAAATTGACCATACGCTTTTTTACGTAGATGAAATACAGCAAGTCTTGCCGATAAATACTGATAATCTGGTGTTTCTTCAGCGATTAAATCTGCAGCAGCTTTAATAATCGTTTCATGAATATCTTCAGTTTTAATACCATCATAAAATTGAATATGAGATTTTAACTCAACTTGTGATACTGAAACTTGTTCAAGCCCCTCGGCTGCCCAAGCAATAACACGGTGAATTTTTTCTAAATCGATGGGTTCTTTTTCGCCATTACGTTTGGTAACAAGAAGGTTATTATTCATGAAAGACCTGTGATGTAAATTATTGTTGTTCTTTCTCCATTAGGAGTAAACAGAGTAAGTTTACTGAAATACTAAAATGAAAGAAGCACGGTTGTTTTATCCTTTCCTATTGAATATGTGTAAAAGGTAATAAACACAATATATAGGGTTTTTTATAAAGACAAGCACAAGATAGTGAGGTTTCAACCTAATTGCAAGAACAAAAAATACGTTATTTTCATTGACTTTTTATGGGTGAATTTAACTTCTGCTAGAGCTATTGTTTCTTGTGGCTATTATAAAAAGCAATCTGTTTTTATGTTTTTTTTAGCTAAAAATATTTTATTATATTTCTTTTGTATATATTCTTATTTAGAATATATACGTTAAATCACCGTGAAATGACACGGTTAAAATTTTGTTACACGTTTACTTAAAGTTAACTAAAAAGTGTCGGTTTACATCTTTTGACAACAAAGAATATAATTAACGTCTAAATCGTCAATTAATTTATGATTTTCAGTTACAGGGTTGTAATGAATACCACTAGCATCAATACATTTTAAACCACTGTGTGCAGCCCAACTAATTAACTGTGAAGGCTTAATGAATTTATTATAGTTGTGAGTGCCGTCAGGAACTAACTTAAATACTTTTTCAGCAGCTAAAATAGCTAATAGGTAAGACTTTACTGTTTTATTTAAGGTTGAAAAGAAAACTAAACCGCCGGGTTTTACTAGTTGAGTACAGGCCTGAATAATAGACGCAGGGTCGGGTACATGCTCTAACATCTCCATACAAGTAACCATATCGAATTGTTCAGGACATTGTTGCGCTTTTTCTTCTGCCGTAATTTTTTCATAATTAATGGTCAAACCTGATTCAAGCGCATGCAATTTAGCCACATTAAGTGGTTCCGTACCCATGTCAATACCAGTAACATTCGCGCCAAGCTTTGTTAAAGATTCAGATAAAATACCACCGCCACAGCCAACATCAATAATTTTTTTAGCAAATAATTCACTATTTTGTTCTGCAACATGTTGGCAAATGAATTGAACTCTTAACGGGTTAAGTTGATGTAAAGGTTTAAAGTCGCCACTCAAATCCCACCATTGGCTGGCTATTAGTTCAAATTTGGCAATTTCATCTTCATTTACATTGATGTTTCTACTGGTGCTGGTGTTTTCTTTGGTATTGTTAGCTGAATTAGACATGGAATAATTTAAAATGTTTTTATTATGGTCAAGTTGTGCACAAGATTCTAAAACAAAGTTTGATAAGAACCTAGTTTTAGATCAAAAAAATTGATTTTATGGTCAATTTATATACGTAGGATTAAAGCATTTAAAAAAGCATTTAAATGCTTATAAAAACCATTGAATAAAGCAGTTTAGCATCAACAAAAATTATGTTAATATGCTGCGTTGAATTCTGCTTTTTTAGCAGAGAATTTTATACAATATTTTTATATAAAAAAGTAGTAATAAAAGAATAAAAATTGTGTAGTTTTAAAATTACGTTTTAAGTTAAGGAATACGTCCATCTATGTCAGACTTGGCCAAAGAAATAGTCCCAGTAAATATTGAAGATGAGTTAAAAAACTCCTACCTAGATTATGCCATGAGCGTTATTGTTGGGCGTGCATTGCCTGATGTTCGTGATGGTTTGAAACCTGTACATCGCCGCGTATTATTTGCGATGGATGTATTAGGAAATGATTGGAATAAAGCCTATAAAAAATCAGCCCGTGTGGTTGGTGATGTCATTGGTAAATATCACCCGCATGGTGACACTGCTGTTTACGATACTATTGTTCGAATGGCGCAACCGTTTTCTTTACGTTATATGTTAGTGGATGGCCAAGGTAACTTTGGCTCGGTTGATGGTGATAGCGCTGCTGCTATGCGTTATACCGAAATTCGCATGTCGAAAATTGCCCATTCAATTTTAGCCGATTTAGATAAAGAAACTGTTGATTTTGTACCTAACTATGATGGTACGGAACATATTCCAGCGGTTATGCCTACTCGCATTCCTAACTTACTTATTAATGGTGGTAGTGGTATTGCGGTTGGTATGGCAACAAATATTCCACCACACAATTTAACAGAAGTCATTAATGGCTGTTTAGCGTTAATTGAAAACAGTGAAATAAGCTTTGAAGAGTTATTAACTCATATCCCAGGTCCAGACTTTCCAACTGCCGCTATTATTAGTGGTCGTGCAGGTATTGAAGAAGCATACCGTACTGGTCGTGGCAAAATAAAAATTCGCGCCCGCGCAAGTATTGAAGTACATGAAACTACGGGCAAAGAAACTATTCTTGTTCATGAATTACCGTACCAAGTAAACAAGGCGCGTCTAATTGAAAAAATGGCTGAGCTTGTTAAAGATAAACGTCTTGAAGGTATTTCAGCTTTACGTGATGAGTCTGATAAAGACGGCATGCGTATGGTTATTGAAATTAAACGTGGTGAAGTAGGTGAGGTTGTTTTAAATAACTTATATAAGCTTACCCAAATGCAAGTGTCTTTTGGTTTTAATATGGTGGCATTAGGTAATGGCCAACCAAAAATATTTAACCTTAAAGAGATGTTAGAAGAATTTGTATTACATCGTCGAGAAGTTGTTACTCGCCGTACTATTTTTGAATTACGCAAGGCTCGCGATAGAGCACATATCTTAGAAGGTTTATCAATTGCCTTAGCTAATATTGAACCTATTATTGAATTAATTAAAAAATCGCCTTCAAGAAAAGAAGCGGAAGCGCAATTGATTTCACAAGGTTGGGATTTAGGCAATGTTAGCGCTATGTTAGAACGTGCAGGCACTCATGCTGCTCGTCCTGAAGGATTAGAAGAGCAATATGGTATTCGTGATAATAAATATTATTTAACACCTGTGCAAGCTAAAGCCATTGTAGAGTTACAACTTTATAAATTAAGTGGTTTAGAGCATGAGAAAATTGTAAATGAATATAAAGAATTATTAGCGCTTATTGCTGAATTAATGCATATTCTTGAAAATCCAGAACGCTTAATGGAAGTGATTTGTGAAGAGTTAGTTGCTATTCGTGATGAGTTTGGTGATGAACGCCGTACAGAAATAACCAGTGCCTCCCATGATTTATCTCTTGAAGATTTAATTTGTGAAGAAGATGTTGTTGTTACACTTTCTCATGAAGGTTATGTTAAGTATCAAATTTTAAGTGATTATCAAGCGCAGCGTCGCGGTGGTAAAGGTAAAGCGGCTACTAAGATGAAAGAAGAAGACTTCATCGAACGTTTATTAATTGCTAATACACATGACACAATTTTATGTTTTTCAGATCGCGGTAAATTGTACTGGTTAAAAGTTTACCAATTACCATTAGCTAGTCGTACTGCACGTGGACGTCCAATTGTTAATATTCTGCCACTAGAAAAAGATGAGCGAATTACTGCCATTTTACCGGTACGTGAATACGAAGAAGACAAATACATTATCATGGCAACCGCTTCTGGCACGGTTAAGAAAACAGCGTTAACCGCTTATAAAAACCAACGTGCTAACGGTATTATTGCCTTAAACTTACGTGATGATGATACGTTAATTGGTGTTGATATTACCGATGGTAATAATGACATTATGCTATTTTCAGATGCGGGTAAAGTTGTACGCTTTAATGAAAAAGTTCGCGACAGTGAAACGGGTGAAGTTAAGCTTGATCCTGAAACAGGCGAGCAACGCTGGGCATTAAAACCTATCGGTAGAACGGGTACAGGTGTTCGCGGTATTAAGCTTGACGGCGATCAGAAAGTTGTTTCATTAATAGTGCCTAAAAATGATGGCCCTATTTTAACTATTACTGAAAATGGCTACGGTAAACGTACTGATTTAGTTGAATACCCTGCTAAGAGTCGAGCGACTAAAGGTGTTGTTTCGATAAAAGTTAGCGAACGTAATGGTAAGGTTGTTGGTGCTGTACAGGTTGAAGAACTTGATGAAATTATGGTTATCACCGATAACGGTACACTAGTACGTACACGTGTTAACGAAGTAAGCGTTATTAGTCGTAATACTCAAGGTGTTCGTTTGATTCGTACTATTGAAGGGGAACATGTTGTTGCCTTACAACGTATCGATGAAATTGAAGAATCTGAAATTATTGAAGGTGAAAATATTGAAGGTGTGGAAGGCGCTGAAGTTGAAGGTGAGGTAACTAACCAAACCGAAGATGAAAATTCATCAAGCGACGAACAAGAGTAACGTCGCATATCATAAAAAAGGCGGCTAATAACCGCCTTTTTTATTTGTAAGTCGCTCCTAACGTAGTTTAGCTCGACTTTTTTATTTGTATATTCGAGAACAACAAAATGTCTAAAGTTTTTAATTTTTGTGCTGGTCCTGCCATGTTACCTAAAGTAGTGATGGTCAAAGCACAAGCAGAGTTTATTAATTGGAATAATACGGGTAGTTCAGTGATGGAATTAAGCCATCGCAGTAGTATTTACATGGAAATGGCCGCACAAGCTGAAATTGATTTACGTGAGTTAATGTCGATTCCTGATAATTATAAAGTTTTATTTTGTCATGGTGGCGGTCGCGGTCAGTTTTCTGCTGTGCCTTTAAACCTTTTGTCACAAGGAAAAACAGCCGACTATATAGTTAATGGTTCATGGTCAAAAGCGGCGGCTGCAGAAGCAAAAAACTTTGGTGATATTAACGTCATTAATATTCGCGAAGATCATAATGGTGAAACCAGCCTAATGCCTGCGGATAAATGGCCATTAAATAACAATGCCGCTTATGTGCATTATTGCCCAAATGAAACGGTTGATGGTATAGAAATAAATGATATTCCAGAAACTAATGGTGTGCCATTAATTGCCGATATGTCATCGACTATCTTATCTCATGAAATTGATGTCACCAAGTTTGGACTTATTTATGCAGGCGCTCAAAAAAATATTGGTCCATCAGGATTAACCATTGTTATTGTTCGCGATGATTTGCTTGGCCATGCTCAACTAGCAACACCATGCATTCTGAACTATAAAACATGTGCTGATAATGACTCCATGTATAACACACCACCAACCTATGCTTGGTATTTAGCTGGTTTAGTTTTTCAGTGGCTTAAAGCATTAGGTGGTGTTAAAGCGATTGCTAAAGTAAACCAAGACAAAGCTGCACTACTTTATCAAGCCATAGATAACAGCGATTTTTATCAAAATAATATTGATCAGCAATACCGCAGTAAAATGAATATACCTTTTTGGTTAAATGATGAAAGCTTAAATAAAGCCTTTTTGGCACAAGCTGAGCAACAAGGTTTAATGGCATTGAAAGGGCATAGAAGCGTTGGCGGTATGCGCGCTAGTATCTACAATGCAATGCCAATTGAAGGTGTGCAGGCGCTGGTTGATTTTATGAATAAATTTGAACAAGGGGCTGATTAATATGAAACAGTTAATATGGAGCATTTAACATGGAGCAGTTAACATTAAAGCCAATTAATAAAATTAATGGCGAAGTTTTTTTACCTGGCTCAAAAAGTTTATCTAATCGTGCATTATTAATTGCAGCATTAGCTAATGGTGTAACTAAAATCACTAACTTACTTGTTAGTGATGACATCAACTATATGTTAAATGCACTAAAAACACTTGGCGTTGAATATAGCTTAAGCGAATGTGGCACTGAGTGTACTGTTATTGGTAATAATGGTTTTTTCAATGTTAATGAGCCAGTAGAATTATATCTTGGTAATGCGGGTACTGCCATGCGTCCATTGTGCGCTGCGCTTGCTGCTAGTCAAGGTGAGTTTATCTTAACTGGCGAGCCAAGAATGAAAGAAAGACCCATTGGGCACTTGGTAAATGCGTTAACACAGCTTAATGCCGACACCCAATATTTAGAAAATAAAGATTACCCACCGGTAAAAATCAAAGGTAAAGTTTTAAGCGCTTTATTAAACGATAATATTGTCAGTATAGACGGTTCTATCTCTAGCCAATTTTTAACGTCAATATTGATGATAACGCCTTTGTTAAAAACAGACACTGAGATCAAAATTGAAGGTGACTTAGTTTCTAAACCCTACATTGATATAACATTAGATATAATGAGTCGCTTTGGTGTTAAGGTACAAAACAACAACTATCAATCTTTCACGGTAAAAGGTAATCAGTCCTACCAATCTGTTGAAAAATATATGGTGGAAGGCGATGCATCTTCTGCCTCATATTTTTTAGCTGCTGGTGCTATTAAAGGCGGCAAGGTTACGGTACATGGTGTTGGCAAGTTAAGTGTTCAAGGCGATAAGTATTTTGCTGATGTGCTTGAAAAAATGGGTGCTGAAGTAATTTGGGCCGATGAGTCAATCACCGTTGTAGGTAAACCCCTTACTGCTATCAATATGGATATGAATCATATTCCCGATGCAGCGATGACTATTGCTACAACAGCACTTTTTGCCGAAGGTACTACAACAATCCGAAATATCTATAATTGGCGTGTAAAAGAAACAGATAGATTAACGGCTATGGCAACTGAGCTTAGAAAAGTTGGTGCTGACGTTATTGAAGGGGACGATTATATTTCTATTACCCCACCAAAAATAATAAAACACGCTGAAATTGACACATACAATGATCATCGCATTGCTATGTGCTTCTCTCTTGTTGCTTTAAGTGAAACCTCAGTGACAATAAATGATCCTAAGTGTACAGCGAAAACATTTCCTGATTATTTTGAAAAATTAGCGCAAGTCTCTTGTTAAATAAATCATTCATAATTTATTAGGCGATTTTATAAAATAAACCTCGTATAATTCCGCCGATTTTTGATATTAGGAAAAAGAAGTATGCAGGAAAGTATTCCCGTAATCACAATAGATGGTCCTAGCGGAGCAGGTAAAGGAACTGTTGCAAGAATGGTTGCTGAGCAACTTGGCTGGCACTTGTTAGATAGTGGTGCTATTTATCGTGTACTTGCAGTAGCAGCTCAATATCACCATGTCGATCTTGATGATGAAGAGCCACTAATCCCTATGGCTGCTCACTTAGATGTGCAGTTTGAGATAAGTAACCAAGAAGAAAGCAAAGTTATTCTGGAAGGAGAAGATGTTACTGATACCATTAGAACAGAAGAAATTGGGCTACTTGCCTCAAAAGTAGCTGCTTTTCCCCGTGTGCGCGAAGCATTATTACGTCGCCAGCGCGCTTTTTGTGTAAGCCCTGGCTTAGTTGCCGATGGTCGAGACATGGGGACTGTCGTTTTTGCTCAAGCACCTGTGAAAGTGTTTTTAACCGCCAGCGCAGAAGAACGTGCAGAACGTCGGTTTAATCAGTTGAAAGAAAAGGGTATTGATGTTAAAATCGGGCGCCTTTTGGATGACATACGTCAAAGAGACGAACGAGATAGTAACCGAGAGGTTGCCCCGTTAGTTCCTGCAGAGGGTGCGTTAATCGTTGATTCTACTAATCTTTCTATTGAAGAAGTGGTTAATAAAGTCCTTTCATTTGCGAATGAAAAATTAACATAAACCTTTATTCTCATATTTTTGAGTAATAAAATTAACTTAAAGCCTACGTCAGGATGTACCGAGGCTAATTTAACAACCCCATGAAACATGACGTTGATTGGAATAATAGCTGAGTTTATAAACAAGTTATGACTGAAAATTTTGCACAACTTTTTGAAGAAAGTTTAAAAGAAATCGAAACACGCCCTGGTTCAATTATCAAGGGTACAATCGTTAAAGTTACCAAAGACAATGTTATTGTTGATGCTGGCCTTAAATCTGAGAGTGTTATCTCAATTGATCAATTCAAAAACACAGCGGGCGAAGTAGAAGTAGCCGTTGGTGATGAAGTTGATGTTTCTCTTAAAGCGACAGATGATGGTTTCGGTGAAACTATTCTTTCTCGTGATGATGCTAAGCGTCATGAAGCATGGCAAGTGCTTGAAAAAGCTTACGAAGAAAAAGAAACGGTTATCGGTGTTATCAACGGTAAAGTTAAAGGTGGTTTCACGGTTGAAGTTAGCAATATTCGTGCTTTCTTACCAGGTTCATTAGTCGATGTGCGTCCAGTACGTGACACTGCTCACCTTGAAGGTAAAGATTTAGAATTCAAAGTAATTAAGCTTGATCAAAAGCGTAATAACGTTGTTGTTTCTCGTCGTGCAGTTATAGAAGCTGAAGGCAGTGCAGAACGTGATGAATTACTTGAATCATTAGCAGAAGGCCAAGAAGTTAAAGGTATTATTAAAAACCTTACTGACTACGGTGCATTCGTTGATTTAGGCGGTATTGACGGTCTACTTCACATCACAGATATGGCTTGGAAACGTGTTAAACACCCAAGTGAAATCGTAAATGTTGGTGATGAAATTCAAGTTAAAGTATTGAAATTCGACCGTGAGCGTACTCGTGTATCTCTTGGTATGAAGCAGTTAGGCGAAGATCCATGGGTAGCTATTGCTAACCGTTATCCAGAAGGTTCTAAACTTTCTGGTCGCGTAACTAACTTAACTGACTACGGTTGTTTCGTTGAAATCCAAGAAGGCGTTGAAGGTTTAGTTCACGTTTCTGAAATGGATTGGACTAATAAAAACATCCACCCATCTAAAGTTGTTAACTTAGGTGATTCAGTTGAAGTATTAGTATTAGAAATTGACGAAGAACGTCGTCGTATTTCTTTAGGTCTTAAGCAATGTATTGCTAACCCTTGGGAAGAGTTTGCTAAAAACTTCAACAAAGGCGACAAAGTATCAGGTAAGATCAAGTCAATTACTGACTTTGGTATCTTCATTGGTCTTGACGGCGGCATAGATGGTTTAGTTCACTTATCTGATATTTCATGGGCTGGTGGTGAAGAAGCTGTTCGTGATTATAAGAAAGGCGATGAAATTCAAGCTATCGTTCTTCAAGTTGACCCTGAGCGTGAACGCATCTCTCTTGGTGTTAAACAAGCTGAAGACGACCCGTTCAATAGTTATCTAGCTGATAAGAAAAAAGGTACTATTGTTAACGGTAAAGTAACAGCTGTAGATGCTAAAGGTGCAACGATTGAGTTAGCCGAAAGTGTTGAAGGTTACTTACGTGTTAGCGATATATCTGTTGAGCGTGTTGAAGATGCCTCTGCAGTATTGAAAGTTGGTGATGATGTTGAAGCTAAGTTTATGGGTGTGGATCGTAAGAACCGTACTATTAGCTTATCTATCAAAGCGAAAGACCAAGCTGACGAACGTGAAGCTATGGATAACTTAAATCAAGTAGAAGAAAGTGGTTTAAGTGCAATGGCAGCAGCGTTTAAAAACGCTAAGAACTAGACTTTATAAAAGTTAAAGTTTTAAAAACTTTGCATTTTTAGTTTGCACTCTTTTAAATTTATATTAGACTAAAAAGAGTTGGTGAGGAGAATTAAAGCATTCTCCTCTTTTTATTAACACATTAGCGCGAAGCTAGATGAAAACTGGAGGGTCAAATGACCAAATCAGAACTCATTGAAAAATTAACTAATAAATTATCTCATTTGTCAGTTAAAGATGTAGAACAATCAATTAAAGAAATCTTAGAATTAATGGCGCAATCCTTAGCTGAAGGTGATCGCATTGAAATTAGAGGCTTCGGTAGTTTCTCATTACATTATCGCGCGCCACGTGTTGGTAGAAATCCTAAAACGGGTGAATCAGTTGAGTTAGATGGTAAATATGTACCTCACTTTAAACCAGGCAAAGAACTGCGAGAAAGAGTGAATCTTTCAGTTACTTAATTGCAGTAAAAGCAAAAAATAGATAATAAGCGGTATACATTGTATGCCGTTTTTTTTTCGCCTATAATTAAGTTCACTATTTTAATGAGAATATTATCGTGCGCATTTATCTAACTATTTTCTTAGTGTTAACTTTACTCATCATTGCCTTTATCTTTGGTAGTCAAAATGGTCAAATTATTTCCTTAAATTATCTTGTTGCTAAGGTGGATTTATCTATTGCAGCGGCGGTTAGTTTATTTACTGCTATTGGTTTTTTACTTGGTTTATTGTCTACCTTATTATGGCGATTAATACGAAAAGGAAAAAAATCATTGGCTAAAAACAAGCATAAAAGTAAAGAAACTTAATGATTGAATTACTCTTTCTATTACTTCCTATTGCCATGGCTTATGGCTGGTTTATGGGACGAAATAGTATTAAACAAAAAGATCAAACTATAAAACAAGACTTATCTATTAAGTACTCTACCGGTTTAAACTACCTGCTTTCAAATCAAAAAGATAAAGCGATAGATTCCCTTTTAGATGCTTTAAAAGTGGAAGATGACAGTGTTGAAGCTCACTTTGCTATGGCAAATTTATTTCGAGAACGTGGTGAGCTTGATAGAGCATTAAAAGTTCATGAGCATTTAGTTCGCCATGGAAATTTACCTAATAAAGATAAGCAACAAGCAGTATTTGAATTAGGTAGAGACTTTTTAAGTGCTGGCTTATATGATCGTGCGGAAAAAATGTTTAATAAACTTTTAAAGTCAGATGATTACGGTTTAAAGTCGTTAAATTATTTATTGCAGATTTTTCAATCTACCAAAGATTGGCAACAAGGTGTTAATCATAAAAACCAGATCATTAAATTAAATGATAAACGTCTTTTACATACTTTAGCTAATTTTTATTGCGAACAAGCGACTTGCGCTTTAGAGCAAGATAAATTCATAGAAGTGATTGAGCTGCTAGAAGAAGCCTTAAGTTTAGATCCCAATTCTTGCCGAGCTAATTGGCTCATGGCCAAAATTTATGAAAATCATGGACAATGTGAGTTAGCATGTAAATGTTATCAAGACATTTATCATCAAGATAAAGACTTTTTCCCTGATGTAATTAAACAAATGAAAAACTGCTATCATCAACTTGATGCCAGTGATGATTTTTATGCGTTCATTAAAAAAGTTTATGACGAAACAGCTAGTTCTAGTGCATTAATTGCCTATGTAAGTTTTGTTGAAGAAAAACATGGCCAAGCTAGAGCAAAAGAGTTTATGTTATTAGCGCTGAAACGTCGACCAACCATACGTGGCTTTAAACATTTTGTAAAAATGGAAATGAACCAGAACCATGCAGATATTCTGGATAATAATGCGAGTTTAGATTTGATCAAAGAATTGATCAGTGAGTATATAAAAGTTAAGCATAGATATAGTTGTCGTAACTGTGGTTTTAATAGCCAAATACATTATTGGTCTTGTCCATCCTGCCATGAGTGGGAACAGCTTAAACCTGTGAGGGGCCTTGAAGGCGAGTAGCCTTCATCTGCGTTATCATACTTCACTATTTCAGCGTCAAAAGTACTCATTGACTAACGTCAACTCCGTGCTTTTTTCTTGAACTAGCTTTGTATGATTTAGCAGATAAAACCTATATATCTAAACTTTGTAAACTACAAATAAACTAAACCGCGAATAAATTGAAAATAGGAAATATCATGTTAGACCCTAAAGTAGTGGTAGCGTTAGATTTTGATAAGAAAAATGATGCTTTATCGTTTGTGGATAAAATTTCTCCGAGCGATTGTAAGCTTAAAGTAGGTAAAGAAATGTTCACCTACTTTGGTCCTGAGTTTGTAAAAACTTTAACAGGGAAGGGCTTTGATGTATTTCTTGATTTGAAATTTCATGATATTCCTAACACTGTTGCTAAAGCGGTAACTGCAGCGGCAGATTTAGGCGTGTGGATGGTGAATGTTCATGCCAGTGGCGGTAAACAAATGATGACTAAAGCTAAACAAGCATTAGACAACTATGGTAATGATGCGCCGTTACTAATCGCTGTAACTGTATTAACAAGCATGAGTGAAGCTGATTTACGCGGTTTAGGCATTACTAAAACACCTGCGCAGCAAGTTGAATTACTTGCTAACTTAACTAAAGAAAGTGGCTTAGATGGCGTGGTCTGTTCAGCAATGGAAGCAAAGCAATTAAAACAATCTTTAGGTAAAGAGTTTAAATTAATCACGCCAGGCATTAGACCTGCAGGTTTTTCAAACGATGATCAACAACGTATTATGACGCCAGAGCAAGCGATTAAAGTGGGTGTTGACTATTTGGTGATCGGACG
>Ga0209081_1000712_pt1 | contig 20077 bp, 16 predicted proteins | sample GOMGulsemesocosm_4_FD_184636 | JGI IMG/M metagenome (GOLD analysis project Ga0209081, IMG submission 184636) | Methane-oxidizing microbial communities from mesocosms in the Gulf of Mexico - GOM15B Gulf of Mexico (SPAdes) (version 2) | ecosystem: Environmental > Aquatic > Marine > Cold seeps... | reverse complement strand
TCTGAATCACGACCATTTCGTGTACTACCTGCAGCTTTCTTATGTGCCATGTCAAAATGCTCCTAATTAGCCGTTAATACCAGTAATTTTCACTTCAGTGAACCATTGACGATGGCCCGCTTGTTTACGTGAATGCTTACGACGTTTGAATTTTACAATAGTAATTTTATCAGCACGACCTTGGTTTACCACCTCAGCCACTACTTTACCACCAGCAACATAAGGCGCGCCTACGTTGATGTTATCGCCATCGGCGATCATTAAAACGTTATCAAATTCTACTGCTGCGCCTACTTCAAGCTCAAGCTTTTCTAGACGAACTGTTTGTCCTTCGGTCACACGATGCTGTTTACCACCGCTTTGGAATACCGCGTACATAGCTACTCCGTACTGCGCCACTTACTTATTTGTTAAAAAGTTACATGACGCTAAATTTAAAAATATAGGGCGCGAATTCTACGCGAAGAAACTCAGTAGGGCAAGTATAAAATCAAACATTTATAAAGTATTTCGACCATTTTTTAAATTCGCTAAATAAATTAACGACAAAGTCATTATAATCCTTTTGCTTGGGCTTTAATATCGGCAAATATAGTGTAGAATTTAGCGGATAAAAACCCGTCGAAATAGTGGTTATTTTTGACCCTCTAGGTAAAAAAGTGGATATAAAAGCAATACAAGCACTCTCACAAGATGATATGAGCAAGGTAAATGATCTTATTTATGGTCAGTTACACTCAGATGTCGCGTTAATCAATCAATTAGGTATCTATATTGTTAATGCTGGTGGCAAACGCATGCGTCCCATGCTTACCGTGCTAGCAGCACAAGCGTTAAATACTATTAATTCAGATGAACTCGGTGATGAACACTGCACTATAGCCGCTATTATTGAATTTATTCACACGGCAACATTATTACATGACGATGTAGTTGATGAATCAAATATGCGTCGCGGCAGAGAAACGGCCAACGCTTTGTTTGGTAACAGTGCTAGCGTTCTAGTGGGTGATTTCCTTTACACTCGTTCTTTTCAAATGATGACTAAATTAGGTAATATGCGCATAATGGATATTTTATCTGATGCCACCAACATAGTCGCCGAAGGTGAAGTATTACAGTTAATGAATTGCAATGATCCTGACACTACTGAAGAAAGTTACCTGCAAGTTATTTATTGTAAAACAGCCAAACTTTTTGAAGCAGCAACACGCCTTGCTGCCGTTATTACTAAGCAAAACAGCGCCACAGAAACAGCGATGGCAGACTACGGTAAGTATTTGGGTACCGCTTTTCAATTAGTTGATGATATTATGGATTACACCGCTGATGCTAAAGCAATGGGAAAGAATGTTGGTGATGATTTAGCCGAAGGCAAACCAACCCTACCTTTAATTTATACCATGGCACATGGCACATCTGAGCAAAAACAATTAGTTAGAGATGCGATAAAACATGGCAATGGCATGGAACATTTAGATAAAATTCTCAGCGCGATGAAACAAACAGGTGCCTTAGTTTATACTCAGAAAAAAGCAGAAATTGAAGCCGACAAAGCCATTAATGCTTTATCCGTATTACCCGAATCGGCTCACAAGCAAGCCTTAATTTCGTTAGCGCATATTGCGGCTAATCGCAGTACTTAATGGCATTATTGAGTATCACTACTTTTCCTTTTATTTGCGCAACTACTTTTTATTAAGTAAGTCGCCTACGAGTGAATATTATGAGTTCAAATAACATCTACGAGAATAACCCGCTACATGGTATTGGTTTAGAACAAGTTCTCACTGAGTTGGTTGACCACTATGGTTTTGAAATTTTAAATGCTTATTTATACTTAAATTGCTTTAAAACAAACCCAAGCATTAAATCCAGCATGAAATTCTTGAAAAAAACAGATTGGGCAAAAGATAAAGTTGAAGCGTTTTATTTATATCAATTTAAGAGCTTGCCTCGCGCTGATGACAGCCAGTTTCTACTTCCCCCGCGTGATCGCATTGTTCCTCCTCAACACAAACCTGGTGAACCCGCAGAATTAAGCTTTGAAGATGCTGAAAACCTTAGACAAAAAAAGGCTAAGAAAACACGTGAACGCTCTTCCACACCTGACAACCCTTGGGGGAAATAACTTTCATTCAATAATTTTTTATCTAGCGCAGCATTACCTGTGCTTTAGCTTATGTGTTTTTTCGGCTGCAATTAACGTAGAAAAAAATTAATAGCTTTTCTTGGAGAAAAGTATACAGCTAATTAGAATGGAGCGCAGAATTAAGCGTGGGTAAAACAGTATTGATGATCAGCACAAAAATCAGTCAATATAATTAATGCTATGTTGCTTGGTAAATCCAACGAATGACTTGGAAAAGTATTCACCAACTTAGCGGCCTATACACAAAAGCACTTTGCCCATGAAAAAAATATGTTTGCTGAAGATGGCTATGCAGACTCACAAGAGCACAAGCGTTAACACACTGAGCTAATTGCGCAAGTAATAGCATTAAAAGAAAAGTTTATCGAAAACCTGTAAGGAACTATCAGTGCTAATTTAACGTTGTTTCTTAACCGATGGTTGACCAACCATATAATGAGAATCAATAAAAACCATACCGAACTTTTACTTTCAAAGGTGTGAAATAAATTGTAAATAGGATCTTAATCGCACGATTAAAATCCTATTTACGTTTGGCTTTACGCCATGAAATCGATACCTTCTTGGATATCTTTTTTCAAGGTGTTTAACATATCTTCTTTGGCGCTTTGCTCAAAAGCACTTAACTCACCGTAAGATAAAATTTCACTAACACCGTTAACGCCTAAACGTACTGGGTGAGCAAAATATGGTGCATCACCATCTTCAAGAGCAACATAAGCATAGTCAACAACGTCTTCGCCTTGCAAACCCTTCACTAAAGACATACAAAAACGTGCGGCCGCTGCACCCATAGATAATGTAGCTGAACCGCCACCCGCTTTAGCATTTACCACTTCAGTACCGGCATTCTGAATGCGGGGAGTTAATGCCGCAACTTCTTCATCAGTAAAGCTAACACCTTCAATCTGTGAAAGAAGAGGTAGAATTGTAGTGCCAGAGTGACCACCAATAACAGGTACTTTAACGTCTGCAACGTTTAAGCCTTTTAGTTCAGCAACAAATGCTTCTGAACGGATAACATCTAGCGTAGTAATACCAAAGACACGAGCAGCATCATAAGTACCTGCTTTTTTAAATACTTCAGCAACAATTGGTACAGTTCCGTTCACTGGGTTAGTGATAATACCGACTAAAGCTTTTGGGCAAGCAGCAACAATACCTTCAGCTAATACTTTGATAATACCAGCATTTACATTGAATAAATCAGCACGATCCATTCCTGGCTTACGCGGCATACCTGCTGGAATTAAAACAATATCAGCACCTGTTAAAGCAGCATTTAAGTCATCACGACCAAAACCAGCAACTTTCACATCAGTAGGGATATGAGATAAATCTACTGCTACGCCTGGAACAACAGGGGCAACATCATAAAGTGATAACTCAGAACCTGCTGGCAATTGAGTTTTTAATAATAAAGATAATGCTTGACCAATACCGCCTGCGGCGCCTAAAACTGCTACTTTCATGTGATCTCTCCGAGATTTCAATGGGGGTTAAACTAAGGCCTATTGACCTTGGTTGTATTTTAACAAAAAAATTTGAGTAAATACGTAAAAATTTGCTGCGCAAAAGATATAGCATAGGCAACAAAAAAACAATTAATATTCATTTATAGCGTATATTTGTCTCTATGATAGCGTATAATCCTCGTTTGGAAAAACTCAACTTTAGTATATACCAATTGAAATAACTTCTTGTCCAACTTAGATCAATTGCTTCACTTGGTATTATTTATCTTTCAAGCAAGGTTTTGATATCAAACAATGAATGGTCAACAAAAACAAGAAATTCTTATACACGCATTTAAAGACTTATTAAAACAAGAACAGTTTGGCTCTCAAGGTGAAATTGTTGAAGCATTAAAATCTCAAGGCTTTGACAATATTAGCCAATCAAAAATATCACGCATGCTCAGCAAATATGGTGCCGTTAGAACCCGCAATGCCCGTCAAGAAATGGTGTATTGCCTGCCAGCAGAACTCGGCGTACCAACGGCGCAAAGTCCATTAAAGCAGCTAGTATTAGATATTGAGCATAACGAAGTAATGATCATCATTCAAACCAGCCCTGGCGCCGCACAACTTATTGCCCGATTACTAGACAGCTTAAGTAAAAGTGATGGCGTATTAGGGACTATTGCTGGCGATGATACTATATTTATTGCACCATCAGATGTGAGTAATATTAAAGAAACCATCAAAAGATTAGAACGATTATTTTCAATAGAAAAACACTAAGTTCAAAGGTTAAGTTGTCATTATCAAGTAAGACTTGAGTTATCTACTTTCTGCCTTGCTCGCTGCAGTAACCCGTAAAATACTTTCCCGTAATACTTCCATTGTAACGGGTTTAGCGATATGTAAGTTCATTCCAGCCGCTAAACTACGTTGTTTATCTTCTTCGCGAGCATGTGCTGTCATGGCAATGATAGGTAAAGCCTGCAGTGATGATACCTGCTCTTGCTTTCTTATGGTGGCTGCCGCAGTTAAGCCATCCATTACTGGCATTTGAATATCCATTAGCACCACATCAAAGTTATTATCACTTAATAAATCTAAAGCACGTTGGCCGTTATCCGCAATGGTAACTTTCGCTTGCATGCTCAACAATAACTCTTTCGCCACCAATTGATTCACCAAGTTATCCTCAACCAATAAAATATTAATATTAGTTAAGTCCGTGCTTGTCACAGCTTGCTCTACAGCCGGTAGATATTCCGTATGTCCTGCCGATGTAGACAAGGACTGAGTATCATAAGAAACAGCTTTCATTTCATGATTAATATTGCTTCTAGTGCTATTTTTAGCTTGTTCCGCAACACAAGTGTCATCAAGCATATTAACAATTTGATCTAATGAGTAACGGTATAACGGTGTATCAAGTAAAATATAATCAACTGAGGTTCGGTCAAGTTCTTGGCAAATATCCGTATTAAGTTCAAGCATTACCGGTTGACATAAACCAATTAACTGAACATTTTTTTGCCATATTATGCCGTTTTTTTCAGCCTGCTTTATTTGCGCTGTTAGCTCTATTTCATCAATCAAAAGCACTAGCTTATGCCGACTATTTTCATCATTAACTTGTTTAGTTACTTCCTCTAAATTAGCACACTGCTGATAATGCCAAGCAAAACTGTTAATTGTATCTAAACAAGTCGCTGATAAGTTTTGACTGATAGTACATAAGGTTACAGGGGTTATTTGTTTAAGGTTATCCTGTTCCATACCGTGCGTTGGAATTGAAAAAGGCAAAATAAAACTAAACTCACATCCCTGTCCTAACTCACTTTGTAAACGAATCTCACCGCCCAGTAATTTGACAATTTGCTGACAAATTGACAAACCTAAGCCAGAGCCGCCGTACTTTCGAGTCATTGAAATATCAGCTTGTGAAAAAGCCTCAAACAAATGCCCTTGTTTATCCTTGGCAATACCGATGCCTGTGTCCTTCACCTTGAAGCGCACCAATGCATTAGTATCACTTTGACCGACGGTATCTATGAGTAAAGCAACTTCACCTTGCTCAGTAAACTTAATCGCATTGTTTAGTAAATTAGAAAGTACTTGTACTAAGCGCATTTCATCCGTTTTAATCACATTAGGAACATTCGCCGCTAGCTCTACTCGCATTTGTAATTTTTTATTATGGCTACAGGCGACATTAAGCTTAAGTGCTTTATCTAAAGTAACGGCCAGATTGATTTCTTCTTTAATAATGAGCATTTTTCCCGCTTCGATTTTGGATAAATCCAATAGTTCATCAACTAAGTGCAGCAAGGTAAAAGAGGCCGTTTGGGCATTAAATAAATAATGCTCTTGTCTTGAATTTAACACAGTACGATTAAGCAGGTTCATCATACCTTGCATAGCATTGATAGGGGTTCTGATCTCATGACTCATATTCGCTAGAAATTGAATTTTAACTTGGTTAGCATATTCTGCTTGGTTTTTAGCATTTTCCAAAGCGGTTTGTGTCGCCTGTTGCTCTGTCACATTTTGTAAGCTGGTAATAGTACCTAGCTCTTCCCCTTGCTCATTGGTTAATTGGTTACAAAAACCTTGGTAGCTATATTCTCCCGCTTCTATCAACGCCTGTTGTGGGTAATTCTCGCCTAATAATTCATTTAAACTTTCAATTTCTTTCGATAATGCTTTCGGCATAAAAGCGGTGGCTCGATAGCCCAACATATCAACCTCTAGTCGTTGGGATAATTGCTCAAAGGCTTGATTGCAGCCTATAAGTTTACCTTGAGGGTCATTGAAAATAATTAATTCAGGAATGGCGTTCATCACCGAACGTAACAAAACATAATCACGCTGATGCTTGGCACTGGTTTCTTGTAAGGCTTGTGTTTTTTCTAATACTCGACAATCAAGCACTTCATTTTGTTCTTTCAGTTGTAGTAATAAACTACGATTTTGGGTAAAAATATCTTCAACTAATACAAACCAATGTAACCAATCAGCATTAGCTTTTATTTTGCCTGGATCCCCTTGGGCACAATACTCAATGTGACGAATGAAATCATGAGTCGGTTTAATAAAGCTACGTCGTGTCATGGAGTTAACCAACATCAAAAAGGCGAGTAAACCAACAAGTAAGATGGCAAACATAAAAATAAAATGACTGCGCAACGGCAAAATAAAGGTAGCATACGGCTGATATTTTAATAATGTCCAACCGTTAACATTTAATGTCTCTTTTTCAACTAACCAATCACCAATTTGCGTTGAATCATCTAAAACAGCTAGCTTTTGACTGGTTAACTGAGCGAGGCCTTGAGGAAGTATACTTTGCCAAGATGCCCGGTAACTTAAAGGCGCTTCGCCTTTTTGTTTAAAGAAAAGTATTTCATTATTTTGATTAAATAACACTAGGCCCTGATCATTGGCATCAAGCTCAGGCAAGCTTTGTTGCAATCGAGCTAAATTAATATCTATCACCACAGCACCAACAAATTGCTTAGCTCGATAAACACCAATACCTAATGAAGCATTCATCCCTTTGCCTGCCGCGTCTATGTAAGGCGATGACCAGATAACTTGATTATCATTAAAATCTAACTGTTGTATTTTTTTGGTGTGAGTGTTGGTCAGCATACGATTACTAAAGTGCCAACTATCGCGGTCAATCCAAGGAAAAATACTAACAAACTGCTCAAGTGAAACGTAATAAAACCATGTAGCCTCTTCAATCACCTTTTGTGCGGCAACAAAGGCTGGTGTTAACGCACTTGCCATCGCTATTTCTTGTGACTTTAGCCGTGAGAATTTATTAACATGACCAAAGCCAGTAATATTACTACTCAGGTGTTTATCTTGATCAAGGATATCAACACGAGGTTTATCTAAATAATAGTGTTCACCGTTTTGCTTTAATTTTACTAAACTAATATTTGCTTCATCGGGGTGTTTTAAAACATATTGAGCGAATTCTTGAATACCTGAAATTGCTTGCTCACTTTGCACCAACATTCCATTAAGTTGATGGGCTTGGGCTCTTAACTGGTTCAAACCCTGCTGTTTATGGGTGGTTAACTCACTATAATAGCGTAATGAAGCAGCAGCCAAAGCGATAAAAACAATAATAACAAAGGTAACCACCACTGCCGTGTTGTAGCGCCTAAATACTGTGTTTTCAGCGTTGGAATTTAACAATGCCTTACCTTAGCTAAAATATGAAATTAACAATTACAATATCATAACTAAGACAAATGCATAAAACGAGCTTTACAGGTTTTATTCTGCAGCAGACCAAGCATTTTCCTTAAAAGCTTCATCTAAGGGTGTTGCTATAAGGTGATTAGTATACGTTGACATGACTTTAAGCGCAGTACCAACAATCACTTCAAGTGCTGTTTGTTTGTTATATCCCACAGCAAACAAAGCGTCTAAATCAGCTTGTGCAACCCAACCCCGACTTTCATTAATGCGTACGGCAAACTGGTGAAGCGCCTCAAGTTTCTCATCAGGTATTTTCGTTCCATTTCGTAAGGCTTCTAACACATTGTCATTAACGCCAGTTCCTTTCGCTATTGTAGTGTGTGCAGCAACACAATAGCTACAGCCATTTAAACGGTTATTGGCGATCATAATGATTTGGCGTTCTGTTTCAGAAAGCGCTGTTTCATTAAACGTTTCTGCCAAAGATAAATAGCCCTTTAGAAGAGCGGGTGCTTCAGCTTGCCCAGCATACAAGTTAGGTATGAAACCATAAGCCTTTTTGGCGCCCATCAATAAAGGTTTACTCTTTTCAGGTGCGCTATCTTCTGTGTGTAGATTAAATTCAGTCATTTTGTTTATCTCCTAAAAATTAATATTTTTACTTGTTTGTAACGATCGGTTTATACAATAATTAGTTCAAACCAATCAGTCAACACTTATTAAAACTAAATGTATTATTTGATCATTCCTATAAAACGCTATCAACAACATAAAATAGAGTATCTTGATTTTTTAGATGAGCATTAAGGTGACCGGTATAACATTAAATTTATAGAGTAATATAAAAGGTTTGTAATGAGCGGTAGTAATTAATAAACTAAGAACTTAACTAAAATAACGTGAGAATATTATGCCTTGGGAAAAGTCATTTAATGAACAAAATGCCATAGAAAGCGCGATGCAGGTTTTTTGGGAAAAAGGCTATGAAGCAACATCAATTGCAGACTTGATTGCAAACACAGGAATAAATCGCGGTAGTCTATACAATGCTTTTGGTGGTAAACGCCAGCTATTTACCCTGTCATTACTAAAATACGATACCGAAACACGAAAAGCTTTTCTCGCCGAATTAGAGGCTCTCGACAACCCTAAATTAGCCTTTAAAACGCTGTTCGATACGCTAGTTCAGCAAGCCAAAAATAATACCCAACCTAAAGGTTGTTTTTTAGTTAATACTTCAATCGAAATAGCCACCCATGACAAAGAAATTAAAGATATTGTCAGCCAAGGTTTTATTGAATTTGAAGCTTTTTTTCGCCGCGGTATCGAAGTCTCTCAAACGCGTGGCGATATGCCATCAACCCTGCATGCTTCTGCTATTGCCAAAACGTTGTTTTCATTGGTTGTGGCTATTCGTGTTTTGGGGCGAGGTGTTTACGATGAAGCCTCTTTACAGGTTATTGCTGATCAGGCTGAACATTTGACGGCATAAAAAATATCAATCAAGCGAGATTCAAAACGTTTTTAAACGAAGCAGACAATAATTGTAAAACACTTTGGAGGTGATATGGGACAACTTGAAGATATGTATATTTTTCTGCGTATTGTTGAAACAGGCAGTATCACCAAAGCAGCCGAACAAATGAATATTGCTAAATCAGCGGTGAGTAAGCGGCTATCTTTGCTAGAGCATAAACTTGGTATTAAGTTAATCAACCGTACCACTCGAACGTCAAGCATCACCGAAGCTGGCCAACGTTATTACCAACGCAGCAAATTAATTGTTGATGAAGTAGAAGAATTAAATAGCCAAACCTCTAGCAGTAAAAGATCGTTAGCAGGTACATTAAACATTGCTGTGCCTTTATCATTTGGCCTTAGCCACTTGGCTCCTGCCCTTGATTTATTTTTACTGCAACATACAGATTTAAAATTAAACATTAATTTTTCTGATCACAAAATAGATATCATCGAACAAGGAGTAGACTTAGCCTTTCGAATTGGACAGTTAGATAGTTCTAGCTTGCAAGCCCGAAAAATAGCGCCAATAAAACATGTGTTATGTGCCAGCCCCGAATATTTGGCCTTACATGGCGAACCAAAGACCCCTAATGATTTGAAACAACATAAAATTCTTAAATATGGTAGCTCTAATCAAAGTGGTTGGAAGTTTTTAAGTCAGGATGGTCAAGAACAGCTGATACATCTTGAAGCACATTTTATTGCCAACAATGGTGATTTTCTGAAATCTCTGGCTGAATCAAGTCACGGTATCACCTACCTACCTACTTTTATCGTCTGGCAATCGTTAGCCAATCAAACTTTAGTGCCTGTGCTAACAGAGTATCAGCAGCAGACTATGCACGCTTATGCCGTTTATCCACCCAACCGACATTTACCGTTTAAAGTACGGAGTTTAATTGATTTTTTAGTTGAAAGATTTGGTGATACCCCCTACTGGGATCAGTCTTAATTAAAATAACGGCACTGTTATAAATTCAATATAACAAGCTTTACGCTCATTGTTCTCAAAACGACAACAATGATTTCTCAATATCTGCATTTATTCTGACTTTGCTTACTAATAAGATAACCACATCAACGAAGCAGTTCGGTTTATCTAATAGCTAAACCGGCTTAAACAACACCATCATTAGCCAATTAAATGCGGAGATTAATTATGAGTACATTACAAACTTTTACAGCGCCGGCGGGGCGTTTTTTTTTAGCCATTATGTTTTTTATGTCTGGCTTAACTAAAATATCACAATATGCAGGCACGCAAGGTTATATGGAGGCTATGGGCGTACCAGGCTCCTTGTTACCGTTAGTGATACTAATAGAGATCCTAGGGGGATTAGCCATTATTTTAGGCTGGAAAACTAAATATGCCGCCCTCGTGTTAGCTAGTTTCTGCATATTTTCAGCACTGCTATTTCATACAGATTTTAGTAACCAAGCCGAAATGACTAACTTTTTGAAAAACGTCACTATTGCTGGTGGTTTTTTAACACTGTTTGTTTATGGCCCAGGTGCTTTCGCACTCGATAACCGTAGCAACAAAAAGCCCCATAATTCACTTTAAATAAGTAGTGCTTTTTCTGTTAAGCAACAATAAAGAAAATGGCTGATAACCATTATCAGCTTCACTTAACCAATTACACATTCAAAATTTTAGGAGTAAACAATGGGACTATTAGTGGCAGGTAAATGGCACAACGAATGGTACGATACCGAATCTACCCGTGGTCGTTTTGAGCGTAAAGCACCCAGCTTTCGACACTGGATAACAAAAGATGGTAGCGCAGGGCCATCAGGCGTCGGCGACTTTAAAGCTGAAGCTAATCGCTACCATTTATATGTATCATTAGCGTGCCCTTGGGCACATCGCGCTATTATCTATCGTAAACTTAAAGGCTTAGAAGGCATGATTTCGATGTCGGTAGTCAATGCCTTTATGGGTGACGAAGGCTGGACATTCGAACCCGGTGAAGGCGTAGTCGCTGATCCAATTTTTAACGCGACTAACGTACATGAAATTTATACCGCTGCGCAGGCCGATTACACTGGTCGAGTCACGGTTCCCATTCTATGGGATAAGAAAAAAAATACCATTGTCAGTAATGAGTCCCCTGAAATTATACGCATGTTTAATAGCGCTTTTGATGAAATAGGTGCCTTAGCCGGTGATTTTTCACCACCAGAGCTGTTAGCCGAAATAGATGAACTGAATGATTTTATTTATCCCACCATTAATAACGGTGTATATAGAGCAGGTTTTGCTACCACGCAAGAAGCATACAATGAAGCTGTAATTGAAGTATTCAATGCCTTAGATACTTTAGAAGAGCGTTTGGCAAGCCGTCGTTATTTAACCGGTGACACTATCACTGAAGCAGACTGGCGATTGTTTACCACGTTAGTACGTTTTGACGCCGTTTATGTTGGTCACTTTAAGTGTAATTTACGCCGCATTGTCGACTACCCCAATATTTGGGGATATTTGCGCGATTTATACCAAGTGCCCGGTATTGCTGACACTGTGGCAATAGATTATATCAAAGCTCATTACTACGGTAGCCACGAAACCATTAATCCAACTCGTATCATACCTGCTGGGCCATTAATTGATTTTACTCAAATTCATCAACGCGAAAGCTTGTCGCCATTTAACCGTAACAATGTCGCTTAATATGGGAAAGTTAATAGAGGGTAAGTGGTTAAACGATGCTCAGCTAGCGGCTTTTGAGCAACAACAATACCAAGCAACCAATGGTCGTTTTCAACGTGGTACGGCACAATTTAGAAACTGGATCACTGCTGATGGCAGTGTCGGTGCTTCAGGTGAAGGAGGTTTTAAAGCAGAGGCTGGCCGTTATCACCTTTTCGCTGCGCTTAACTGCCCTTGGGCACATCGTACCTTAATTTATCGTAGCGTCAAAAAACTTGAAAATGTTATTTCGTTGTCACTCGTTAAGCCATTAAGAACTGATAATGGCTGGGTGTTTGATGACGAAAATAAAAACGATGATTCTCGCTTTACCGATACATTATTGGGTTTGTCTGCATTACATCAGCTTTATGTAAAGTCAGCCCCTGATTATAGTGGCCGTGTTACCGTGCCGGCACTTTGGGATAAGCAGCAGAATAAAATTGTTAGTACTGAATCAGCAGAGATCATCCGTATGTTTAATAGTGCTTTTAATGAAATTACTGGCGACCAGCAAGATTTTTACCCTGAAGCATTAGCTGAGGAAATTGATGAGCTTAACGACTATATTTATCAAAATATAAATAATGGCGTTTATCAAACGGGGTTTGCCAGAACACAAGCGGCTTATAGTGAGTCGGTTGTAAAAGTATTTGCCGCTCTTGATACACTTGAGCAACGTTTAGCAAGCAGTAAATATCTGTTAGGCGACAATATTACCGAAGCAGACTGGCGATTACTGCCAACGCTGGTACGTTTTGATGTTGGTTATTTCACTGCATTTAAATGCAACTTGCGTGCGCTGAGAGATTACCCTAATTTATCTCAATACTTACAAGACATCATTAACTTACCCAATGTAGCTAAAACGATAGAGCTTGATGTTTATCGTAAGGGATACAACTCTGTCAGCCCACTACGTAATCCCCACGGTATTATTCCCATTGGATTTGCAGCTGCTTTTTCTTATTAAATCACTTAGGCAACACTAAGCGCCCTAATATACCCAAATCGCCTCAAGATGCAGAATTCAGCTGGAATTCGCATCTTGAAATGGCTTGGGATACACACAGATAATTTTAGAGAAAATGATGAGTATGTTTAAACGAGATAAGCAGAATAGCTTTGTCCCTTCTGATGAGGTTTCTCCTCTCGTGAATAGCGAGATGTATAAAGACAGTTTTTTTCACCCTAATTTAGGCGGCCATACTCAAGGAGGTATGTCGAATCATTACCCTATGACTATTATGTCGTTAGCTGGGTTAGGGGCTAACGATGATGAAATTAAGCGCTTTCGTCAATCTTGGCCACGATATCGTTCACACATAGAAACAGAACTTTGTTTAATTGATAGCAATGAAATAACGCTAGATAACTGGCAAGATTACTTAGGGCAGGCCAGTTATTTACCAGAGTTTCGCCGCGTATTTACACAAGGCATATTAAACCTTGGCGTAAAAGAATTCGTTACTGAAACGCTCGAGCAAATGAAACTAGCATTACCAATGGGGTTATTTCATCCTTTGATCCAGCTTAGTTTCGCTGTTATCCATGGTGACAATAAGTTAATCGCCAATGCATTAGCCTATTTCGCTATCCGTTATAAAAATTTATACCGCAATTATCTATATCGTAATGATCCTGAATTGGCTTTATCAGATGAGGCTGAGATTTCTGCCTCAACAATGTGGGCTAGTGTTAATCAAAATATAAAAAAATTGACGATAAGCTTTCAGCCGCGAGGAGGCAGTTTAAATATATGTGAGCAACTTTGCGGCGAAAAAAACATACGACAATTAGCTTTTAGCCAAGGTCACGTTATTAACGCACAAAACTTAAAAGGTAAGATGGTAGAAATTTCACAACTAGCCATCAGGTTATATCTAGCTGAACCCGCATTAACAACATTACATGCCGTTACCGCCTGCCAAGCCTTAGCCGATTTAACATTACGTTTTGCGAACAATGAAAAAGAAGCTAAAATTTATGGTCAGCTTTGGTCGCTCTATTGGATTTGGCTAACAGGGTTATACCTAGAAAAAGGCTTTCCGACTGCCTTACCTAATGTGAATAGCAATAAGATATCTTTTGATAGCTGGGAAGTCATCGCTAAAAAAGCCCGTAATATTCCAGAAGTGCATTTAATTAAGCTGGTTTATAGTTGCAAGTGGTTAAGTGAACATATTGAAAATAATGAACTCTATCGGCTAGCATGCATGAACATTGTACGAGAAAAAAGCGCTCATCCCTCACAAATAAAAGGGTCTACACTTGAAGCGCTCAAATAATGATAACCATGCTTAATTAGCGTTAAAGGCCAATCATCAACTTTAACTCGGTTGTTTAATGCCACAGTTCAATAATGCTTTGCCTTAGCTAAAATATGATAGCTAAGGCAAATAGATAAAATTAACGCTATAAGTTTTCTTCGGCAAAAGACGCCAGCCTACTACGCACCACACCATTAAGATTAATCGTTGCCGAACCAGGGAAATCTTTAAAGCGTTCAACAATATAAGTTAAACCTGAGGTAACGGCAGTTACCCCATTCTTAAATTGTTACCAAGACCCTATTCTCAATTTTAAATAAAAGCTGTTACCCTGAGTTTGATATTATATTCTAAGAAACAGATATATTCCAAATATTAGGACATCTCAAAATATCCTTCAGTGTAATACGATAATAATCAATTTCTGATCTATCTTGATTTATCATAACTAACAAAACAATCTATAGAAGATATATAAAAACATTTCTTTCCATAATTTTAATAATAGTAAGATAAAGTTATTAACTAAGTAATAACTATAACTCAGTAAAGTGAAACAAACCTCAGCAATATTTCCAAATCACGTTCTTGCTCTAATAAGTTTAAAGCAAAAGCAATACTATCAATAGGCTTTAAATAATGTGCAAGAGTAACGTAGTGGCTAAATTAGTTAGAGCACTACATTTATCAGCTCACGCCGTAACTTACTAGCTTGTTGATATGTCATCTAACAATATAAATACAGAACCCGAATACATAATCAGCTCAAAAAATAGGTAACCAACTTTCTTTTCTTAAAACTCACCCCTTTCACTCTATGAACTTTAGCCAACACACCTCTAATTTCATCGCCAAATTCAGTATGCCAGCTCACACTAATATAAAATATTTGCTAAATACAAAATATCAACTACTTTAAGTTGAATGTGATTAAACTTTGACCACATTAATTTCCTTTATATTAAAAATAACAATGTCTGTTGTGGAAAAAGTGAATGGAACAACTTAAAGGTGCTCTGTACGTAAGAATGTCTACTGAGCATCAAAAATATTCAACTTCAAACCAGAAAGATGCGCTACATGAATACGCTAGCACTCATGGAATAGAAATTGTTTGCACATATGCAGACGATGGGAAAAGTGGTCTTAATATTGAAGGTCGCCATAGTCTTCAATCTTTATTGAGTGATGTTGAAAATGGACTTAATCAATTCTCTGAATTATTAGTTTTAGATGTTAGTCGCTGGGGGAGATTTCCAGATTCTGATGAAAGCGCTCATTATGAATACTTATTAAAACATTCAGGCGTTAGCATTCATTATTGTGCCGAAGGGTTTGTCAATGATGGGAGTATAGGCTCGACTATCTACAAAAGTGTTAAAAGAGCTATGGCCGCTGAGTACAGCAAGGAATTATCCAAAAAAGTATATATTGGACAAAAGCGGTTAATCGAATTGGGGTTTAGACAAGGTGGTTTGCCAGGATTTGGTTTGCGGAGAATGTTAATTGATGAAGTTGGTAATTCAAAAGGCGTTTTAGCACATGGGGAGCGTAAAAGTATTCAAACTGATAGGGTCATTTTAGTTCCTGGAGATCCTGCCGAGGTTGCTATTGTTAATCAAATATACAAAGACTTCATTGATCACAATTTAAATGAGCGAACTATTGCCAAAAAACTAAACGCGCGTGGAGTACTCACTGATTTAGGAAGTGAGTGGAACCGAGGCACTGTCCATCAAATTCTTACAAATGAAAAATATATTGGTAATAACCTTTTCAATAAAACTTCCTTCAAACTAAAAATGAAGCGTGTGAAGAATGATCCTGAATTATGGGTGAGAGCAGAAGGCGTGTTTGAAGGGATTGTTGACCCTGATCTTTTTTACAAGGTCAAGCAGGTAATCATTGAACGTAGCAAAAAATTCACTGACGATGAGATGCTTGATCAGCTAAAAACTTTATTTAAAAAGCGCGGGTACTTGGCTGGTATCATTATCGATGAATCAGAAAGCATGCCATCAAGCAGCACATATAGTCATAGGTTTGGTAGTCTTATCCGTGCATATGAATTAATTGGTTACAAGCCTGAGAGGGATTATAGCTATATTGAAATAAATAAAATATTACGCCGAAGGCATGCTGATATTATTCAAGTTGTGATTCAAGAAATAGAACAACTTGGAGCTGAAATACAACATTTCAAAGATAATGATCTGCTCTTGATAAATAACGAATTCTCTTTATCTATCGTTATAGCGAGGCACCACTATACTAAAGCAGGTAAATCTCGATGGAAAATACGGTTTGATACCTCATTAAACCCAAGCATAACGGTGGGAGTTAGAATGTGCACTGATAATACTTCTATTTTGGACTATTACCTACTACCTCACTGTGAATTTAATTCATCTTTGATCCGCCTTTCACAAGACAACGGCGTTTTTCTCGACGCATACCGATTCGATACACTTAATTATTTATATTACTTGTCGGAACGAATTTCTATATTGGAGGTTGCATGAAAAAACATGATGATAGTGGGCATATACAACAGATACCACTTGATAAAATAATTATTTTGAATCCTAGAACCCGTAACAAGGCAAAGTTTCAAGAAATCGTGGAAAGCATAAACTCCATTGGTCTTAAAAGACCGATTACGGTTACGACCCGAAAGTCTGACAATGGTGATATTAGTTATCTTTTAATATGTGGGCAAGGACGGCTAGAGGCATTCCTACAACTTAAGCAAACATCTATTCCGGCAATTATACGAAATCGCAGTGATGATGAATGTTATCTAATGAGTCTCGTTGAAAATATGGCTAGACGCCATCATACACCTTTAGAATTATTACAAGGTATTGGTGCGTTAGTAAATCAAGGCTATTCTCGAAAAGAAATATCCGAAAAAACCGGGATTAGTAAACCTTATATTCGTGACATAATTCACTTGTTAGAGAAGGGTGAGGAACGATTGCTTGCCGCTGTAGAAAGAGGGAAAATTCCAATAAGTATAGCGGTAACTATTGCAGACTCCCTGGATGATGGGCTACAAAGCGCTCTTGCTGAAGCATACGAAAAAAACTTATTGAGTGGAAAGGATCTTCATTTTGTTCGAAATCTGATCGTGCAAAGAAAACTGCAAGGTAAGCATCTTAAGAATATTGAAGATCGTACAAGATCGCCTCTAAAAGGGAAAGATGTTGCTAGAGTGTATGAAGAGGAATGTGCCCGGTTAAAATATCAATTACAGAGGGCAGAATTAACAGAGTATAGGGTAAATTACGCGTCAAAAACCATAAAAACAATGTTAAAAGATGAAAATTTCCTTAACCTTTTGAGGGCTGAAAAAATGGAGACATTACCTAAATTTGTTTATGATTCTATACAAAGCAAAGAGGTGGTACTTTCATGAATAAGCTTATTGCGTTAGGGTTTGAAAATATAGTGAAAAACATCAGTATTGATTCTCTTATACCCAGTAAAATACTGCCTAAAGCTGTAAGTAAAACACCAAAATATAAGCAAATTACACAGTCTATCAGTGAAATAGGTCTTGTTGAGCCTATTGTTGTACATCCTATAGATGGTGAACTCGGTAAATACATTATTGTTGATGGGCATGTAAGATACTTGGCTTTAAAGAATATTGATAAACCTAGTGTCTTATGTCTTATTGCTAAAGACGATGAATCTTATACTTATAACAAACAGATCAATCGACTATCTGGCATTCAAGAACATTTCATGATTATGGCGGCGATTGATAAAGGTGTTTCGGAAGAAAGAATAGCAATGGTACTCAATGTTAATATTAGTACTGTACGTCAAAAACGAAACCTTCTTAATGGAATTTGCCCTAAAGTTATAAAATTTATAGAAAATATTTCAGTGCCATCTGAAACAATTAGGCTACTAAAAAGAGTTAAGCCTAAACGTCAATGGGAAATCATAGAACTATTAAACAATATGGGTACATATAAAGCTGATTTAGCCAAAGCTATTGTAAAGCGCACACCTGTTGAATTATTTAAAAAAGCACCCAGAATAACTAAAAAATCTGACCGACTTTTTGAAGTGGAGCATGATATTGATACTCTCATTAAAGAGACCAATAGAGTAAAAGAAAAATCAGGCGAAGACTTGGTTAAACTGGTTACGATTGGGGCCTATTTAAGTCGATTATTGGACAATAAAAGGGTGCGAAATTATATCAGCAACAATTTTCCTACAGAACTACCAAAACTTGATGAAGTTATTTCTGCGGTTCAACAATGAATATTAAGTGATAATTGACAAGGTCATATGTTGTATTGTTAATTCTTACTTTATTAAACAGCATAATTAACATCCCTTGTTTCAACAGCTTTTGGAAGTGCGAGTATTCTTTCGATTTTTTCAAATCAAAGTACCATCTTCAGAGGCATGGCACTTTATACATAAAGTAATTAAGTTAATCTCATGATTCTGATTTCGGTTATGATTAACATGAAGGTATGTTCTATTGCTAACCCCAACAATTACTTTGCAATTTTCACATGTCCAGCCTTGCTTTGTCCGATATTCTTCACTGATTTGTTGTCAATTTTTTCTTTCAGACTTAACCATTTGGTTATCCATATCCCAATTTAACGATCAATAGAGAATTAGAGATCTTAAAGAAAAATTGAAAGCTGCAAATGAAAAAATTAACGGTGAACGTACACCTTATAAATAAACTTCAATAAAATCAATAAATAAAAACAAGCACATATTCGAATAATAGAGGCAGCTTTAGTTCGGTTTTGTTTGAATAATAAAAAGTATAAAATGAGACTTCAGATTGAGTTAACCAAAACCCACTACAATTTCCAATAATTCACAACATTGCTTCTGATCATCAAGTTAATATTATTCTTAATAACACAATGTGAATACTTATTCATTGTCGATGCTACACCTAATTCCAATAAAATTAATTTGAACGCAACAAAACTCACGTAAAAGCACGTTGATAGATCGATAATACGTTAAAATCAATAGAACAAAGAGATTACCAACAAACATAAACCATAAGTAGCTGAATAATATAAAAATAACCTACGGTAGTTTACAGGACTGACGAAGCTAAAACAGTGTCCGTAAGTCATTGATAAAACCAATAATTCTTAATGTTGCTGCAATATTACATATGCGCATAATGAATACAAACCCACACAAAGAGAATAACGATTCACCATTATTCAAATGAAAAATATTATTTAAAATAATTTGATCTTCAAATATCGGCAAGAATTTAATGAAATACTCTGAATTAACACCTAATGAATATAAAAATAATTGAACTTTAACTTAATCTATCAGAATCACATTTTGTGCCATTTTAAATGGCTGTTTTACAATAATTATTAAATAAAAACACACAATACTATATAGACAGTTTGGCAGCTCGCTGCGGTGGATTAATAAATATTAATACTAAGCTACTGCCATATCGATAATACTTTCACTAATAGCCTCAAGCAGAGAAGCTAACTGCTTCACTTTCGACTGAAACCAAAACTCACTATTTTTCGGCAAAATGAACAGAGGTACATCAAGTTGTTTAATAAAGAAGCATTTGATAATGACTCAAAACTAAATACTTAGAAAACAGAAAAAATAGTAAGCGTCCGCCAAAAGACACCTAACATTTGAACCGAGCAAACAGTAAGCTTCCCTAAAATTAATTAGGGATCAGCATATGCAATTAGCTACACAACAAAAATGGACTGCCTTTATTGAGCAGCAA
>Ga0209081_1000711_pt1 | contig 20082 bp, 19 predicted proteins | sample GOMGulsemesocosm_4_FD_184636 | JGI IMG/M metagenome (GOLD analysis project Ga0209081, IMG submission 184636) | Methane-oxidizing microbial communities from mesocosms in the Gulf of Mexico - GOM15B Gulf of Mexico (SPAdes) (version 2) | ecosystem: Environmental > Aquatic > Marine > Cold seeps... | reverse complement strand
GTAAGCCTGTAGTAGAAACATCGTCATCGTCTGAAACTAAAAATGTTTGATTTGCTGCGTTAGGGTGTTCAATACAGGTAACAATCAAATCAACAAGGTTATCAACAGAAACCAAACTACGTTTATTATCTTTAATTCTCCCTAACGGTAAGGGTATACCTTTATTAACCCACTTCATCATTGAAGCAAAGTTTGCTTTAACGCCCGAACCATAAATTAGAGGTGGACGAATAATTACCACTTCCATGCCTGTTTGCTCAGCTATTTTACGAAGACCTAATTCAGCTTCATACTTGCTTAACCCATAAGGATCTGTAGGAGTAAAAGTATCATCAGGTTTAAACGGAAAATTCAACTCGGTTGACTCACCATTAACTTTAATAGAACTAATAAAAATGAAACGTTTTACACCAGCCTCTGCTGCTTGTTTGGCTAAGTTAAGTGTGCCGAGAGTATTTACTTCTCGGAACGCTTCTAGTGGATTTGATGAGTTATCATCCATAATATGTACGCGTGCGGCGCAATGGATAAGTACCTCTATATTTTTCAAAGCTTTTGTATAGCTAGATTTATTATCAATAACCCCATAATGATGTGCTGATTCATCTGATTCTAATTGATGCCTGCCTAACACTGAAATGCAATGTGGTGATAATTGTCCTATTAACGAGCGACCAAGAAACCCTGTACTACCAGTAACAAGTATATTCATAACGACTAATGACCTGACAATAATTTTGAATAAATTTTCATATGTTTTTTCACAACACTTTTAACATCGAATTCTCGCTCCGCATACTCACGAGCTTTCTCCCCCATAGATACTCGTAATGCAGGACTTTCAATTAATGTTATAAGAGCTTCAGCTAAACTAAGAGAGTCTTTAATAGGTACTAACTTACCAGAGACATCTGGTATAATCGAATCTCTGCAACCTGGGTTATCTGTTGTAACAATAGGACGACCACAAGCAGCCGCCTCGATTAAAACCTTAGGAACACCCTCTCCATAATAAGAAGGCATGGTGACAATATGTGATTCAGAAAAAAGCTTAGATATATTTTTACAGTGCCCTAAAGATTTAATAACACCATCATTATTCCACTCATCGAGCTCTACTTGAGAGATACTATTCGGATTCTCTTCATCAGGTGTACCTGCGAGTAAAAACTCAATATTATCGAGCTTGGAATGTACTATTTTTGCAGCGTCTACATACTCATACACCCCCTTCTCTTTAAGTAAGCGACAAGCCATGACAATTTTTATTGAATCAGTGTTAGGTTCGTTGCAATACTTATAAACGGCTAAGTCAGCACCAGAACCTTTTATAAGAGTTTTTTCATTTTCAGATAAATTAGTGACTGACGAGAGTACTTTTTCATCAGTGGTATTTTGGAAAATTACGACTTTAGATTTATGGAAAAATGCGATTTTATATAAAATTGAAACTAAGGTCTTAGTTACTTTAGCCCTAAAATTATTAGCAGAAAAAACATAACCTAATCCAGATATAGCAGCAACAAAATTTGGCTTGTTTTTTAAAAAGTGCATAGCTAAACCCGAATAAATAACAGGCTTAATTGTAACCGCGTGTATAATATCAGGATTAATACTTTTGAATAACCGTCTTAAGCCTATTAGCGATTGAAATTCATTAGATAACTTCCCACCACTTCGAGAAAAAGGAACATTATGGACATGAATGCCAAGGTCTAATAATTCTTTGCTATCACCCGTATCTTTACAAATGAGGTGGACTTCAGAGCCCTCTGAAATAGCTTTCAACGCAATTGGTAATCGATGAGATATAAAAAACCAATCAACATTAACAACAAAAACAATTTTTTTACTTTCCATAAAACACTCGATACTATTTAACAAATTTAACCATTTTTTTTTCAGAACTTTTAGAATATTCGGAACAGGTCGCATAGGACACATGTAATGTAGACAGATATTAAATTTATACTGAAGCTATGAGTAGCATATTGAGACCATCGGTCACTGTGAAACTTCAATCATTTCGTCGTGTTTCTATGGTTCAACACGACTTGCATGGTTAGCCCTAACAAGTAAGTAATTTATCCATAAAAAATCATCAATCTAAATATTCTTCACACCAATTAAAAAATGTGAGAACTGACCAAATTTGAGTTTGAAAATTATGTTTCCCTTTTTGATGCTGGGACCATATATCATCTAACATTTTAACATCAATAACACCTTCTAAGCGATATTTATGTTTTTCTAACATAGCAAAACTCCAATCTTTTAATGGACCACGTAGCCACTTACCCATAGGTACTGCAAAACCCATTTTAGGCCTGTCAAACAATTCCTTTGGAATATACTTTTCCAATACTTTACGTAGTATCCATTTTGACTGTCCGTTATATATTTTTAATTCGCTTGGCAAACTCATACCAAACTCAATCACCCGTTTGTCCAGAAAAGGAACACGTGTTTCCAAACTATTAGCCATTGCTGCGCGATCTACTTTACAAAGCACACCATCAGTCATGTAATTCATAAAATCTAAAATCATAAATTGGTCCGAAGGAGAAAGTATTTTAAATGCATTAACCTGGTCCGCGGGAACGCGACTGAAACCCGAACTTGACTCTGTCATACCCAGGGCGGAAAATTGATTCAAAATAAGCTCATACATAGTAACATTGTCGTGTGCTGAAAATGAACGAAGTGCTTTATGGGATTTGAGCCCTATCTCACTGGGTCGATACTTTTGAGGGATCAATCTACCAACTATATCATAAGCTGCAGGACTTAAAGTCAACAATAAGCGAGAAATAAACGTCCTGACAGGTACTGGTACGTAATTATTAACCTTGGTCATCTTTTCAGTCCAGAGATAACGATTATATCCACCAAAAATTTCGTCTCCGGCATCACCTGTCAATGCTACAGTAACTTGTTTCCTTGCAAGCTGGGATACCAAATAGGTTGGCAACTGGCTCATATCTGCCATCGGCTCATCATAAATTTTTGGCAACTGAGGGATCACTTCCATAATACTTTTATCATCTACATAAAGTGTTTCATGCGACGTACCGATATGATCAGCTACAGCTTTGGCATGCTCTGCTTCGTTGTATTCCTTATCTTCAAATCCAATCGAAAATGTATTTATCTTACTACTACTTGCCCTGTTCATCATAGAGACTATTAATGACGAATCGATTCCACCGGACAAAAAAGCCCCTACAGGCACATCTGCGACCAGCTGCTCCTGTACAGCGCTGCTAAGTAGGTCATCCAAATCATCAATGCATTTTTGACGATTTTTTACAGTAAATTTACCGCCAACAGGCAAGCAATTCCAGTAAGTTGATTCTTGTGCTTTTGTCCATCCTTGACTACTCAATTTAAACTCTATAATCGTACCAGGACGCTGTTTTGTAACATCCTTAAAAATAGAGTGACCGCTACTAATAAAACCATGTAATATGAATTGAGTTAACGCCTTTTTATCGAGTGTTTTGTCAAACCCTGTCCATTTCATCAGGGGTTTTAACTCAGATCCAAACACGATCTGACCATCTTTACACGAATAATATAGAGGTTTCTCTCCTGCGCGATCTCTGACTAAACTTAAGGAGCTTGTATTGAAGTCAAACAGAGAAAAAGCAAACATTCCTCTAATTTTACTTAATGTTTCACTTAATCCAAATTGAGCAATATATTCAACTAAAACTTCTGTATCAGAGCCACTATTAAAGACAATATGTAACGCAGTCAATTCAGCCTTTAGTTCTTTATAGTTATAAATCTCACCATTATAGCTAACAACATATCTTCCGTTGTGGCTAAGCATAGGTTGAGAGCCAGCATTACTTAAATCCAAAATAGATAGACGGGTATGTACCATGCCTATACCATATTCTGGTTCATGAAATACCTCTACATGATCCGGGCCCCGGTGGTATAAACTACGACCCATATCGTTAAGTATTCTAAGGCCTAGATTAACATCTAGCCTGTTTGTTACAAATCCTGCAAAACCACACATAATTATTAAACCTGCTTATCTATAAATATTTTTAGAGCTGTTCTGCGCCAAGAAAATCCAGACAAAAACGACTCATTATCAATCTCTTGTTTCGAATCAAGATATACTGATATCTTCTTGGTGAGAGATTCTAAACATGCATTGGAATCAAGCAGTAACCCACTGTTGGGTGTAACTTCGGGCAAGGAAGATATATTTGAAGTGATGATCTTTTTATTTAGTGTTGCCGCTTCTAAAACTGGCAGACCAAAACCTTCGTACTTTGATAAAAATAACAAAGACTCCATTCCACAGTAATAACTCAGAAGTTGCTCATCTGAAATGGGCCCTACAAGCTCAACATCGGGTTTGTCAGCAACATATGCATCTATATCTACATCAAAATTTTTTGTTGAACCCGCTATTATAAATCGACCGCGGTAATGATATTTGACTTTTAACAAGCAGAAAATGTCTATCATTTTCTTCAAGTTTTTATGTGGTCTTCGATCACCTATGTAGAATAGATAACGACCGTCAATACCGTCAGGAACTACTTGTTCTTTGTCATAATATAAACAACCAGATGAATGCACAGTCCGTACTTTATGTTCACTAACTAAGGGAAAATACTGTTTAATATCGCTTCGCGTTGATTTTGAAATAGCTACACACTGCTTTCCTTTTGAAGTAAGAGAGTGAAAACATAGCAAATAAAAGATCATTTTTTTAAGGAGAACATTTTTGACTATATAACCCTTAATAATTAGGGGAAACAAATCATGAATCACAAATTGAGTGTGATTCTTGATGCCAAACGGCACATCAAAATGAGGATAGAAATACTCATGTTTCGGATAGTTCTTTAATTGCCCTCTCATATTAAAATAGTGCTGAATTGAAAAGACTTTGACAGCAATAGGTACGACAACGGCAATATTGCAGTCCCTAACCAATAAATTTAACCTTTGATACAAACTGTTTGTTAAACAAATAGAGCTTTCGACAAAAATAACCAATGATGATAATTGGTTGCTATGTTCAAACAAACCTTCCAACAAGTGCATACTGTAACGACCCAAGCCGCTAAACTCATTACTTATATGCCGTGCATCAAATATAATTTTTTTATTATTCGACATTTTTTAAAATATTTACCAATTTAATTTTGAAATCTTGATAACCTCTACCAATTAGAGATTCATCGTGATTTACGGCTTCAGGCAACCCCCCTATATCATTTACTAGACAAGGAATGCCTAGTGTCAACGCCTCAGCAGCAACACGCCCATAGGCTTCTTGCCAAATTGACGGAGCAACAACAATTTTAGCATGCTTGTATGCGTCTTCTACATTACTAACCCACGGCATATAAGTTATATTATTTTCAATTATTGGCTTTACTGTTGTACGACAAAAAATATAAAATTTTTCGCCGGGTAAGTCTTGAGCTAATTGTTTTACTGTTTCAATGCCCTTTATTTTTGAGTCCCCTAGCAAGACAATCCCTTTATCATTATCCGCAACGTCTAGCACAACTCTAGCGTAATTGCGCTTTAAACTTTCCTGATCTATGTAAGGATATATAACTCGAGAAGTACGGCCAAAACGCTTGTTGATTTCTTTAGCCATAAATTGTGAATTTGCGATAACCTCATCCGCTGTTTCAATCGCTTTACGGTTATCATGACAATAAGTAATAAAACCCGGACTATCGATCAAATCGTAAAACTTTTTAGCATATCTTTTAATACCATAATAGTAATTTGGTCTCACATTCAAAAAGCTTTCATCTCGGGCAAAATATACCGTTTTCTTGGCAAAGCTGTTGATAGCAATCGGCGCCCATATATTTTGCGCCCATAATTCGTCATAACCCTCTCCCTCTCTGCTGATAAAATCACCAATCACTTTACGATTTAGCAAATATTCATTAAAAAAGAAACGACTAGTCAGCACCTTAGGATCAAACATTGACACCTTGAACGCGGGTGGTAGGGTCAATTTAAGGCTATTTGCATTAAACGATTTAACACCATTAACTGAGGTCAACGTTATATCTGTTTCTTTTGGTTGTTTTTTCAGTTCTTCAAATAAACTACGCTCAGCGCCACCAACGCCATAAACCAAATTTTTGGAAAATGCTAAAACTTTCACTTTAACGCCTTATTGTCAGAAAGCATTTTTAATGCTTTATTCAAATGTTCAATAATGAAATCTTCACCTTTATAGCTCAAATGAGATCCATCCATAAAATTACTATTGTCTTTTCTAAAAAAATCGAAAGCATCAGTGTTAAAGTCAATAACTAAATCTTCCCGAAAAAACATTGCCTTAACTCTCGATTTATACGCTTCGTTTTGTGCCCTATTACCATCATAAAGTGAGTAAGGATCAGGGTGAAAATAACCCATTAAAGCTATATCGTTACCGTGAGCAAGCTCTATGATATTTTCTAAATCTTTCATGGCATTTTCATCAACTTCAAAACCAGGGGTTACTATTTCTGGGCTAACTAGCATAAGCGGTGTAGGTTTACCGCCATTTATTGTTTTGGCCAAATTCATGTTCATATAGCCACTTTCATTAAAGTAATTTCTGGCCAGTCCCTGCGATACGATAAGCTTTCTTATCTGTAACTTAACAGCATCAATAGAGCTAAAGGAAGCGTAATACTCCTGTGGCACCATATGTGATGTCTTTCTACCTGACGTTTCAGTAACGTATTCATGAAGGGTCAGAATGATGACTTTTATTTGATGCTCTTGTTTTAACACATTATTAAGGAGAATATATAACTCTGTCGTATTGGCGCCATTCATAGATAAATTAAATATTTTGTATCCATTCAATAGGCTTGTATCTATTTGGTCTCCCAAAGAAGGTCCTAATAATAAACCATTGAAGTATGACGGTATATAATTATACGTAAACAGATATTTTGATGTTCTCTCATTTTCAGCTGTATAAATCTTACGGTTATCTTTAAAAAATAAACCGTAGTCATCAAGTACTACAAACAAAAGTACTACCGACAAATAAATAGCCCCTGTCACAAGAAGAGATTGAAGCAAAAATTTCTTAAAAATCAAAATATAAAAACTCCTTGGGTTGTATTGATCCAATATATAAAAGGTCAATTATTAGCACCACTATGAACAAGAACCGATAACGACTATTGGGTATGAATTTTTTGTTCGCTAAATTTAAGTTCTGTAAACAAAAGCACCCTATCACAGCACCAATAATTATTATCAGCATAAAAGGAATATCAATTTTGGTGATAACGTCAAAGAAACCAAAACCATTATTCGTATTAACACTGAACATAACCAAAAGAATATTAACCGCACCGTTTAAATCTTCGGCTCGGAAAAATACCCAAGCAATATTTACAAAGTTGAACGTTAAAAACCAGGCAACAATTTTATTTAATTTGTAACCAAAATTACTCCAAATCCTATGTACTATAAGCGCTGTACCATGCATTGCTCCCCAAATTATAAAGGTCCAGCCTGCACCATGCCAAAAACCACCGATGACAAAGGTTATCATCAAGTTGAAATAGGTTAAGTATCTACCTTTTTGATTTCCACCAAGTGGTATATATATATAATCTCTTAAAAAGCTACTTAACGTAATATGCCAGCGGCGCCAAAAATCCTGAATATTGCCCGCTTTATATGGGCTATTGAAATTATTCGGCAATTTTATGTTAAACATCAACGCCGCGCCAATTGCCATATCGGTATAACCGCTAAAATCAAAGTAAAGCTGAAAAGTGTAGCTGAGGCTGGTGAGCCAAGCTTCTAATGTTGATAAAGAAAGATTGTTATCAAACCCATGGGTAGCAAAAATTGCGAATGTATCTGCTATTACAACTTTCTTAAACAAGCCAATCGAAAATACGAACAAACCAACGGTGATATGACGATAATTTTTGACCAAATTTCGAGGATTAGAGAACTGAGGCATCATATGTTTATGATGAACGATTGGTCCAGCAATCAGCTGAGGAAAAAAAGTCACAAAAAGTGCGTAGTTCAAAAAATCATACTCTTTAGTTTCCCCCCGGTAACTATCAACCAGATAAGCAATCTGCTGAAATGTGAAAAACGATATTGCAAGCGGTAGAGCAAGATGTAAAAGACCAACATCCGAAGAGGTTAACCAATTGAAATTACCAATGAAAAAGTCAGTATATTTAAAGTAGCCGAGTAATGATAAATTGATGACTATGCCAAAAGTGAGAAGGCTGCTCCTACTTATTTTTATATTACGGGTACTAGCAAGTGAGTTACCTACAACGTAGTTAAAAATCATAGACCCTAAAATAAGAGGTAAATAAGATATATTCCACCAGCTATAAAAAAATAACGAAAAGCAAATTAGGAATGCTTTTGCAGCTATGATTAAACGCCTTTTCAGCAGGGAAAAATAGACGATAAAAACGACAGGCAAAAACGCAAATATAAATATATATGAATTAAAAAGCATTTAAAATAAAAACCATAAAGTGAAAGGAATAAATAATACTAAATGAGATATAATTACAAAATAAGATTGTCAAGGTTTCGTTGTACAGCAACAAAGCCAAGCAAAATTGAAAGTAATGAAAAGCCATAAATAATGTTACGACTGCAGTACTTAATAAACATTACATACAACAAAGGAAAAACAAAAATCAATATACGAGGTGCTGCAGGTAACACGCCTACTAAAAATAAAAAACAGGTTACGCTAAAAAGAGTAAACTTTATTATATTTTTATCAACTTCATTTACGCTCTTGTTAAAAATCCAGTTTTTGGTCGTTGCTCTGATCATAAACACTAACGGAATTATTAATAAGGATATTATTTGAAATTTCCGTGCCCAAGTAAACCTCATTTCATCTGAAATAATTCTACTTGAATAAATAGTTTTTAAAACATCAATATATTCAATAATATAAAGTGTAATAAAAGCCTCTAATGCTCCAATGGGTAAGTTAATAACTCCGACGACACAGCAAACAATCAGAAGCTTAAGTGGCATAAATCGAAAACCGATTAAGAGAATAAAAAAAATTATAAATTGAAATTTATGAATTAAAAATAATCCGGGCAATAATAATAACCAAATATATTTTTTGTCGAGATATTTTAAGTAACAAAAAATAAGCATTGAACCACAAACAAACGATCTAATACTATTAGTGTATTGCCCTAGAGATAATCTATTAAACAAAATTATTGTAAGTAATAAAAAAAATACTTTTATTTGATTATTAAATGAGCCTTCATTTGAAACATACCGTGCTAGAAACAAATTAAAAAGGACTATATACACGCTAAGAATGAATATAACTTGCCCAAAAGAACTAGTAAACAATGAAATCATATACAGTAAATATGAAAAACCGGGATCTTTATCTTCAAACTCTATTTGAGCGATATCATCCAATTTCGAAACATTCAGATACCACTTACTATACTGAAGGAGATCATCACTATAAGAGTAATCGAGCACGTTAATATAAAGTATAAAATGTACAATTACTGAAACAATACCAAATAAAAGAAAAGCAGAGGTGATTTTATTATTTCTATTAAACATAACAATATGTAAGTTTATTGTTTGTAAACAAGTAAACAGGAAAAAAACAATAAACGGAAAGTTTAACATTAGAGAATGAACCTACAAATGTTTTTCACTCGACTTTTCCAAGAGTATTCATCGCGAACTTCAATTAAACATTTATCACCTAACTTTCGGCTATATTCTATATTTTGATTAAAGTGACTAATGGCGTTAACTATCGATTGTTTGTTATCAGGATCAAAACAAATCGAATTATTTTCATTCAAAACTTCCTTAAGGGTACCAACTTGGCTATTACAGATAGGATTTCCTGATGCCATATATTCAAATAACTTCATGGGCGAACAGCACCACCAAGTTGAACACGCCTTAGTCATTGGAAAAAACATTAAATCAGCAGATAGCTGATACTTCACTAAAGTAGAATTATCTTGATGACCAATAAACAAAATATTTGAAAAGTCGTTATAATATTCACGCCAATGATTGATATCTTCAGTTTTACCGCCAACTTGAACAAAGCATAGCTCAGGAAAATTTCTAATCACCACATCGAACAACTCAGCTCCACGTCCCGCATACAAACTTCCCGTATGCATTATAATGGTCTTATCTATTGGAAGATCAAGCTCTGACCGTAAAACAGCTTTATTCATATTACGTTGTGCATCATATTTCTCTAGAAACACACCATCATGAGCAACCAAAATTCGGTTGCTCTCAAAATCAAACTTATCAAGTAAATATTCTTTTAATGCACGCGAAATGGTAACAACCTTGAGTTTATTGATTAGCTTATTAAAAATACGTTTATTTGTACCAGAGATCCCATCATGCATTTCCCACACGATACTTTTACCAAAAACATTCGCTAGCCAAAGAACCGATAAATTTCGGGAGTATACTATGTCAGATTCTAAAATAGACTTAATAATTTGAATGTGAAAAAGAAGCTTTCTTATGCTTGAACTTTCCCTTTCTATATTATTCACCCAAATGTTCTTAAAAGACCCATCTGTTCTACCAACACCTACACACTCAAATTCAGCACCTAACAATTCAGAAAATGCAGAACTGTTTGAATTAATTTGAACCGAACGGGCAAATTCACCACCCAAATTAGCATTTACAATATATTTTAATTTCAATCTAACAACTCTCTATACATATCACTAACACTGAGCGCATAACGTTGCCAAGTAAACTCTCTGGAATATTCCTGCGCGTTTATCCCCATAGCATCAACTTTTTGGGGATTATCTAAAAATAACTGTACTTTTTCTTTAATGGCAAGAGAGTCGTTGACTGGAACTATAAAACCATCAATATTATCCCTTACTATACTACCTGCATTAAAGGTAGTAATAACCGGTAAGCCGCAACTCATGGCTTCAAAAACTGTTTTAGAAGAGCCTTCAAAGTAAGTAGGGTATACATAGAGGTCTCCATTCTTATATTCTTCAATTATATTTTTACTAAATCCTTTTATGTAAATATTACTATTGTTTTTAACTCGCTCCTTAATCTGTCTAGCAACACTGTTGTGCATGCGACCATAAATAAACAACTCTACTGAATTTTGGTCAATATTTGCTACTGCTTCAACTAATTCTAAGATTCCTTTTGTTCGTTTCAAGCCTCCTGCAAATACAATCCTCAATTTGTCTACATCACTATAGACCTTATCTGTTTGAGGGTGAACACCATATGGAATGAAATTAACCTTAGCCTCGGGTAATCCAGCGTAAGATAAATTCTCACTTACCCAAGGTGAGGGGGAAATGATCACATCACTTTTTTCATAACACGGTATGCTATGGTCATCCGATGTGTCGTTATCTGAATCAAACTGAATACCATTTTTACGCATTTTTTTCAAATAAGCAGGGTGTGAAAAGGCTTCGATAATTACCTTTTTCCCTTGAGATTTAGCGTAATCTATTAATCTTTCGTCGTGAAAAAAAAAATGAATTATCTGTGCATTACGAATAAACTTCCTAGCTCGGCATGAAAATACATCTATTTCTACTTTTTTAAGTATATTATAAAACATCCCCTGACCAAAAGTTTTTAACACCAATTGTGTCGCTCGACTGTACCAGCGAACAAAGGGATAAGGCTTTGATATATTGCGTTTAATGTATTTACTTAAATTAGCCCGACAAAACACATGGATATCGTCTCCAGAATTTTCAACTATTTGGTAAGAGCGATACCCCATCGTTGAAGCGGAACCAAAATCTGAATTTAGTACATGTAATATTTTCAAAATGAAACCTTAAAAACTATGAACAGATATATTCTATTTGTGATATATCTATATTCCAAACTATCTTTAATAGCTACTGAATTTCTGAACTCTTTCATAAAAGAGATCAGCTTGGCTGAACTGTAATCCTATTTTTATGTTCGCGCATGGTTATGATTTTTTTCGCCAACGTTACAAATTTTAATTCAATGACTTTTTCTGTAATCACGCTAAGTGCCATGGTGAGGCTAATAACGAGGAAATAAAATGCGAGTAGTGAAATAACACCGCCCCCTCTTAATCCATCCAATACTTCTATGTTCATCACAAACAAAATACTCCAAAAATGTAATAAGTACATAGAAAATGACAGCTGACCAATACGTCGTAACAATTTACAATTTAACCAAGATACAGACTCAAACACGAAATAAAGATGATAAAAAGAATAGGCTGACAGAAGAGGTACCAATACAACATAAAATGGGACTTTTAACTGCCAAACACATAATGAACCTAAAGTTGTGACCAAGAACCAAGCCAAGTGACTGGTAATCGAATCAGACACTGATGCCTTTTTAACCTTCCGATATAACATAAGACCAACCATAAACACTGGCAACTGATTTAATGGTGCCCAATAGCCATATTTCCATACGCTAGAATATGAAGGGAGATAAACTTGAAAAAACGTACTTTGAATTAAACTCAAGCCAATAAATACAACCAAAAGTAATACAAACTTAGTTTTTGTTCCTTTATTAATCACCAAAGCGAAAATAATAGGAAATAAAAGATAAAAGATAAATTCGACACCTATCGACCATCCTCCTGGAACAACTGATTTAAAAGCATCTAAAGTAAAGCCATGCAATAAGGTCAGATGAAAAAGGTAACTAAGATTAGCCACATCAACAGTAAGGGAGTAATTCAAAACTAACGGTGAATAAAGAATAACACCTACGATATACATAGGTGCAATTCTAAAGTAACGGCGAATAAAAAAGTTACTGACAGGATAGCGCTCTTCTTTCCGTTTTTCCATGGACAGACATAATGTTAAAGCCGATACAACAAAAAACAACTGAACCCCCATTCTTCCGTATACGGTGAGGTAGGTTGGCGTTTCCTGTAATGCAGGACCCAAATGCGTTGCTATCACCATCAAAATAGCGACACCACGCAATGAATCTATATGTTGATATCTAGACATTTCTATCACGTCTTATTAATAGTGTTCGAATAAACACAACAAATAGCATAACACCTGAAAGTAAAATAACTTCCAGAAGATGTTTAGCATCCATTAGATAAGCTAGCCAATATGGAACTCCCACATCAGGTCCAAATAACTTCTTCAAAGGATAATTTAAACTTGTTGCTTCATAATAAACCACATCTTCAATATCATAGCGCTCAAATAAATCTTCTGCTCCAATCTTATTTGAGTCTAATATTGAATTCAGAAATTTGAACTCTACTTGATCGTTAAAACTGTTTACCATATACCATTTATTATCATGTTGATTATAATATTCGAACAAAACATGAGCAGTGCCCGGGTCACCATAAAGATACAGGCGTTTGGATTTAATACCCAGTTCTCGTAAAATATTAACCATAAGCCTTGAGTTTTCACCACAACGCGTCACTTTCCCGCCCAATGTGTCTGCGGCACTTTGACGTAGTAGCCCCCGAGTATTCATCCAAAGTGCCAATTGCTCTGGAGACTTTGGTTCTTGTATATACTTATCCAACAGATAATTTCTAGTCTGGACAACAGAGTTATGAATATCGTTATTTTCAATCTTTATCTTTGAAGTCGCAAATTCTATAAGTGCTTTTTCTTCGAATAATTTATTGAAACTAATTAGCATAAATACCAAAACAACAACAACAATAATATCTAGAAATTTAATGGTTACATTATTTATATTCATAGGTTTTTTCTTATTAAACTTTTCCATTGATTAGCTAATCACACCAATTACTTTTGCAGGCACTCCGCCCACTAGTGAATTAGAGGGTATATTTTTTGCAACCACTACACCTGCTGCTACGACGGAATTCCTTCCTATTGTAACACCAGCTGAAATAACACAAGAGCAGGCATTCCAGACATTGTCCTCAATAACTACCGGTGCCTCGGTATGTACTCGGGTCATTCATTCAGATTTAATTTACCAGTGTGTGTGTTGATATTCGTACATCAGAGCCAATATGAACTTTATCACGACAGTTAATATGCCCCCTTATTAAGGGATCACCCAGATGTAAATTTTCTGCATTCATAATAGTAACCCGTCCGTAAGTGCTCACTTGCTTCAAACTGTCGCGCCGAGTTATTTAAAATAAATATCAAATATAGCGCAGCGGTTGGATAAGCTAACTAAGTAAGCTATGTAAACTTTTACTAACGCACCTTTTGCCAAGATAAAACCAAATAATAGCAAGAGTTAGCTGTAAGAGAAATAATGCCCAAATAGCTCCTAGAACACCCCAAATATAAGTAAAAGACGCAAGCACTATCAATTGGTAAATAGTTGCAAATAAATTCATGTTGATCGAATACATTGGGTTCACTGTGTTGGCGAAGGGTCTAGCCCACCACTGCATTGCTGCAAATACCATTGTTAGGCTCATCACATAAAAATAATACAAATAACTTAGCTCAAACTCGACTTCCATTATACTCATAATTGGTTCTAGAATCATCGAAATAGTCAAGATAAACACGATGGAAAACACTAGAACAAACTTTGTAATACCAACAACTAAACTTTGAATTTTAGAGACAGTCCCTTTCTCAAAATATCTTATCATCTTTGGGTATGTTAACAATGCTAATGGCTGTACAGCTATAGCAATAGGACTGACAAGCTTCTTTAACGTTTGATAAAGGCCCACCGCTTGCGCTGATACAAAGTAACCAATGACCAAGCTCTCAATATTTTGATTTCCTGCTTTCAAGCTACTCGACAGAAATGTTTTGATATTAAAATTCCAGTACTCTTTGATTAGATGCATATTGATATTTACAGAGACTCGTACGTAATCAACACGATAAATATAATAAAATACAAACGATGCTAATAAAGTAGACAAAAAGCTTGAAGCGATGAATGCAAAAATAAGCAATTTAAGGCTATTACCAAAAGCGATATATGCAATATAAATAAAAACAACATTAAAGGTTGCCGTTAATGCACCGAGCACATTAATGATCTTGAATTTTTCTTTAGCCTGTAAAACGCCAATAAAGGTTCCTTTCAAAAAGCCAAAAAAAACTACAAAAGCATACAAAAACAACTCGAACCAAAGTGTACTGTCTTTGAGAAATAAATCGGCAAACCAAGTAGAAACAAAATAAGATAATGCAAGCAGTAATAAAGCCGCTGTAGTATCGACTACAAGACCTATTACGATAACCAGTTTAGCATTACTGAAATTAGCATTTATCTCTTCTCTTTTCAAAAAACGTGTAACGGCTTCAGAACTTCGAGCTGTAACAATCGAAGAAAAAATACCAATAGTCGCAACTATAATTGAAAATTGACCGAAGACTTCAATACCAAAAAAACGATTAATAAAATAGAGCTGAAAGAAACCCGCAAGAATAACTATCCCTTGGCTACCATAACTAAAAATAAGATCTGATGAGAAGCGACTATTTAGTAACCTTTTAAACACTACCATTACTTGTTACCAATAAATCTCATTAAACCGAAAAACTCTAATACTTTTATCACTATTGACTTAACCAATAGGACATATTTGGACTGTGTGATAAATGGGATTGACCGAACAAACGAATCTTCAGGAATATTTTTTGAAAACAATTGAACTATATCAGTCTGAGCATACTCATAATTAATTGCAACTTTACCTACTTTTGATTGAAATTTCCGTATTTCATCCTCGGAATTAAAAAAAACCTCTTTACCTTGCCATTCTTTCATATAACTTTTTATGTACCAGTTAAACTTACCTTCAAAATCGGTCAAAGTTTCTACACCGAAAACATCTGTCATATAAAATGGAAAGTCAGTATGGAGACCACCTTTCCAACCATGCCTTTTCCCTTTGTACTCCAAAACATCCACATCAAGCTTAATGTCATTAATGAAATCTAGGTTAACTACAAAAGGTAAAAGAGAATTTGGATAGCAAACTTTATCATAAAGCTGAAAAGCCTTTGCAAAGTAACCAAATGGCTCATTGTTCAATTTAAGAATTCTAAAGTATTCTCTCATGTTTTTGCTATTTTCATCATCTATATATGAATTAATAGCTGAACACAGCACAAAATCAAAACCATCTAACCTAGCTTTCTGTAACGAAAGGTTATAAGCATTATAAATTTTATAAATACTGAATGTCTCATTTCCATTCTCATCAACATCTAATAACACACCATCATCGATTATCAGTTCTACATTATCAAAATCAAGAGTAAGATCTATATTATCTCTAGTGGTGGTATATAGATATACCTTATCAAAGGTGTTAGCTTGATTAGCTAACGCTTCTTTCCAAGTATATTGGTAACCGTACTTATCTAATGCACCAATAGGGATACAAGACGCAATTTTTACATCTGAATTATTCATATTCTGTTCTTATTGCTTGATATTAAAATTTAGGGCCTGACAACTGTAGTAGCCGCAGTTAAATGCCATACGAATTAATAGCCTGAATAACGCTAGTTATTTCAAAATCGTCTAGTTGTGGACCAATAGGAATTGACAGTACACAACTGTGCATATGCTCGGTAATAGGTAATACCAGTGCATTTAACCCTGCATAAGCGAGTTGTTTATGCGGCGGAATGGGATAATGTATGATTGCTTGCACATTCTGTTCTGCCAAATGATTTAGTAACAAGTCTCTATGTTCACACTTCACCACGAATAAATGCCAAACATGCATGCTTTCGTCTGATACTGATGGCAGCTGTAATAATGGATTGTTAATTTCTCGACGATAGCGCTTAGCTATATCTTGCCGTCTTGTAATATCACTATCCAAATACTTCAATTTAACTCTAAGCATCGCAGCTTGCATTTCATCTAAACGGCTATTGATGCCTTTATAACGGTTTTCATATTTTTTATGACTGCCATAGTTACCCAAAGCTCGAATGGTTTGTGCCAACTGTTCATTATTTGTTGTGACCGCGCCTGCATCCCCCAAGGCACCGAGGTTTTTACCTGGGTAAAAACTAAAGCCCGATGCATCGCCCCATGCCCCTGCTTTGATGTCATTCAGGCTTGCACCGTGTGCTTGTGCTGAGTCTTCAAGCAATAATAAGTTGTGTTTCTCTGCTATTGCTTTTAATGCTGGCATATCGGCTAGTTGGCCATATAAATGCACTGCAAAAATCGCTTTTGTTTTAGGGGTGATCGCTTGCTCTACCTGTTGTGGATTAAGGTTATAGGTGGCGGCATCTGGCTCAAGCAATACGGGGGTTAAATTGTTTTCGGTAATGGCAAGGATAGAGGCAATATAAGTATTGGCGGGCACAATCACTTCATCGCCTGCTTTTAATATGCCCATTTCTATATAGGCTCTAAAGATAAGAATTAAAGCATCTAATCCATTGGCAACGCCAATACAGTGCTCAACGCCGCAATAATCGGCAAATTCTTGTTCAAAGGCTTTGACTTCTGAGCCTTGGATATACCAACCACTGCTGATAACATTATCTAATGCTTGTTCAAAGCCGCTTGTATAGGGCGCATTGACGGCTTTTAGATCTAAAAAAGGGATGCCCGTGGTCTCTTTTAATGCTAAAGCATAAAAATTATCAGGGTGCAGGGTAAGCTCTGACATGGCAAGAAAACGTTTATCAAGCGTGATAACTCTGGCTTCGGCACAGCATGCAGACAACTCTATCAGATAATCATCCATATCCATTGCTGCCAAAGGAGAGGAAAAATCAATATACGATGGTGTTTTAACAATAATGCACTGCTTTTCAAATGCTAAATAGTTTTCTAGGTGCTGCTTATAATGCCTAGAAAATACAAAACGTAAATTATGCAACTGAGAAGATGACAGACACCCTCTATTATTTTTTAAACAAAACAGGGCAATATCTGAATATTGATCTGCATAGCCTTGCCTATCTGTTATTAAATCTATAACAATATTATTATCAAAGATAAACATTAACTATCCTTCAAAAAATCACTGAGATGAATAGCGGGGATATTAAATGTCTTTCTAAACTTATCCCTTATATCATCATTTGTTCGTTTTGGTTTTATTTCTCGCTGTTTCTTTTCGTCGTATCGTTCCATAATCGCTATTCCTTTTAACTCCTTATAATCAAAGGAACGCCAAGCATCATCCGCCAAATCAATATTTACAGTAACCACATCACTTTTTATGTTTTCAAAACCTGGTAAATGTGGAATCAACCAACTATCACCCTGTTTTATTGCTTGTACTTGCATGTTATACCTCTGCTTTTTCAGGTGCGGTGTATATTTCACAGCTAGGTAAAACGCCCCTATCTAGCTTGTACTGATCACTGTTGTAGTAATCAACATCGTAAGAAGACAAACCTTTTGACACCAGCTCTTTCCAATTTTTTTGGATATATTCCATTGAATAAGTCGCTTTAGTTTCATGAGGAGTTTCTTGCTCAACCAAGGCAATAAGTTTGATATGATTTTTTAATTGCTGCTGATATTCCTTAGGAATTTCAATCATCCCATTATGCACACCGGCTTCAAATTCTATGGTTAACATGGTTGCTGTCTCACTGTTTCTTTTTGTTATATCGTTTCATAATCGCTATCCCTCTTATCTTCTTATCCTCAAAGTAACGCCAAGCATCATCTGCCAGAATCAATTACAGACTGCTTTCAATTCATTATTGTATTTTGCGTTTACTGCTTTTAAATTTAAAAAGGAATCAGTTATTATTACCACTGATCAGATATGCTTTTAGGGTAACCCCTTTTGAATCTCTCCTTCCACGGATAAGCCGGATTACCCGACCCGTCCTGAAGCTTAATTTTCGAAGTGGCACAAACTTTTACAGCTGGATTACCTGAATAAACAAAATTGGCTTCAGTTATTCCTTTAAGGTTAGAGTGAGCCCCAACTAAAACCCCTTCCTCGATAATTGCCCCTGGCAGAAGAACTGACATTGTAGCTATAGCAGCAAAATCTTTAATTCTAACACCCTGTAAAATATTGCTAGGAGGATGAGGATCGTTTGTTAACACTACATACGGAAATATCCAAACATAATTCCCAATCACGCTCATCTGACCAATATGAACATTACTGTGAAATCGGACATAGTCCCCTATCTCACAATGCCCTTGTATATCGGATAAGGTTCCGATTTGAAGATTTAAGCCTGCCGTTGTTTTTTCTCTTACGGTTACTCTATGTCCTGTTATCAACTCACTGCCGAATGTAGACCCCTCATAAAATATGCTATGTGATCGAATTAAAGAGTTTTTTCCAATAACCAACACCTTCGATTCTGACATTGCATTACCAATACCAATTTCACAATGTGACTCTATTACTGTGCCCGCCCCTATTTCGACGTTATCATAAATTATTGTAAATGCACCGATCGTCACATCTAAACCTAAAACAGCACTTTCCGATATAATCGCTGTTGGATGTATACTCATATTACTGAAGCCTTCTGTATAAACTCTTGATAGTCACGAATATAATCTGCTTCATCATAATGCTCACTAGCCAGCACCAAAAGAACACAGTCTTCACTAAAATCATGCATTTCACGCCAAACCATATCTTCAATTAAAACCCCTTTAGTGGGTGTATTTAGCGCTATAGTTTCTTTATCTTTACCGTTATCAAGTAACATTGTACAACTACCTGATACACAAATGGCAATTTGCTTTAATGCTTTATGGGCGTGAAACCCTCTTGATACTCCCTTTTTAGTACCGTATATGTAATAAATTCTTTTTACTTCAAAAGGAATTTCTTTGTTATTTTCTAAGGCAACCAAACTACCACGTTCGTCACCTAATGATTTTAGATTTATTTGTTTAACTAAGCTCATTTTTCTCTCATATTAACAATTAGAGGTATTAGCCACAATTGTTTCATTATTGGTTATTAATAGCTATATGACCATATTTTTTTTGTGATTAAAGCATGTTGTTTAGTACTTCTATTTAACATAGTACCCACCTGTTTTAGTAGCACCTTTAAATTCTATTTTTTTGCTATCTTTTAATTGT
>Ga0209081_1000705_pt1 | contig 20147 bp, 3 predicted proteins | sample GOMGulsemesocosm_4_FD_184636 | JGI IMG/M metagenome (GOLD analysis project Ga0209081, IMG submission 184636) | Methane-oxidizing microbial communities from mesocosms in the Gulf of Mexico - GOM15B Gulf of Mexico (SPAdes) (version 2) | ecosystem: Environmental > Aquatic > Marine > Cold seeps... | reverse complement strand
CTTTACAGAGTCGTCTGCCCCCCCCCTCAGCAAAAATGCTGTTAGACTAGACTATCTATATTGCCTCTATCCCAGCCTGGTATGGTGCGCGAGGTTAACTTGGTGATTACGGTGAGTTCACTGGATTTTCGATTGAAGTCAGTGGGGCATCAAAAGGTGTCCTTTTTATTGAACAGTACGACAGTTTGTTTTCTTAAAGAAAGTAGGTGTTTATAGGTGTTTAATTTAAATCAAAGAGAGTAAATATAGTGAAAAATAGTATCAAGCAATTTTTAATGATTGGGTTAATGTTTCTCAGTATTCAAGCAATTGCTACTGAGCATCCGGAGCTAAAAGCCTTTCCTTCTGCAAAAGATGGGATGCAGCGCATTGTCATTGTACTTCCCAGCAAAGGTCAAACTGAAAGTGATTTCAAAGTTGAACTCATTCCTGGCAAGTTACTGTCGGTTAGTGCTAAGAGCCAGGTTCGTATTGGAACAAGCATTGCTCGGCATTCAATTAAAGGCTGGGGCTATACTTATTATGAAGTAATCGGTAGTGATGCGGAGATAAGTACACTGATGGCTATTCCTAGGGGTGATCCTCAGGTAACAATTTTTGTACAAGGTAAGCCGTTATTTGTGCGATATAACAGTCGCCTTCCTATTGTGTTATATGTTCCGAAAGGCCAGAGTGTTGAATATCGTATCTGGGTGGCAGGTGAGAATCAGCTGGCTGGGAATGATTAATCACAAAGGGTTGATTAGCATAGTTTATATTATTGATTTTTATCTAGCTGCCTGTATTTAAAGGCAGCTTTCTAGATTATGTTGCTAGTGAATAGTTCACTGCATTAAAGGAGTAAAGAATGGATAACCAACAAGAAAAAAATATCGTTATTACACAAGCGGCTCAAGTCGACAGTGTTGACGGGCAGATCATTGTTATTGATTTGGATGAATCAAGACATGTTCTACAACCAGGCGAGCATCTTGTGGTTGGTCAGCAATTAATTACCCCTGATAGTGGCAACATTGAGATACGGCTGATAGGTGGAGAGAGAGTGTCTTTGGCATCTATTTCTCAACCATTGGAAACAAATAATCAGCAAGCAGTAATAGAAGAGACTAAAGACGTTGATCAGCTTAGTGAAAAGGTTGCGGAATCAGATGTTAAAAAGACAGATGAGTCTGTGGCATCAGCTAGAACAAGTGGTTTTGAAGGGCAAGGTAGCCAAGAAGAAGCCGTTTATATCGATCATGTGAATTCACAGGCAACAGATGTGCAAGCGGCATATTATGGACGGGAAGCAGCAGACAGAATAGACAGTGAGCAGGTAGCACGTGATCACGTTGAGGTTGCTTCAGCAGCCCCAACAGTATTAGGCATTCCATCAGGCAATAATCCAACTCCTGCAGTAGTAATTACGGGTGTTCCAGGTTCAATCGTTCATGTTCTGATAAATGGTCAGCCGAGTGCTATTACCGCAACCATTGGAGGTAATGGTCAAGGTAGTATCACCTTGCCAAAATTACCCGATGGATCGAATGCATTAACCTTTACTCAAACCGCTCCAAACGGCTTAACTTCTGCCCCACAAACAATGACGGTAGTTACCGATAATACTGTTAATGCAACAGATGATAAAGCAACAGCAGATGAAGATCACACAGGAGCGGTCACTGGAAATGTGATCACAAATGATGACCATGGAAACGGTGAGACAGTTGCAGCAACATCAGCACTCACAACAGCTCATGGAACCTACACACTAAATACAGATGGAACCTACACTTTCATAGTAAACAATGCAGCATCTCAAAGCTTAGCAGTAGGACAAAGTGCAACAGATACACTTACCTATGAAATCACTGATCCAGCAGGTAATACAACAGCAGCAACCCTAAGTACTACCATCACCGGAACAAATGATAAGCCAGTTTTACTAGCGCACACCTTTAATGTTGATGAAGATAGTAGTGCCAGTGGTCAGCTCTATATGAGCGATATTGACAAAACAGATACGCTAAGTGTTACGACACCAGTACCAGTTTTAGGACTAACACTCAATGCAGATGGCAGCTATGTTTTTGATGCTAGTAACAGAGCTTACCAACATCTAGGTGCTGGTCAGACCATGGACTTGAATATTCCTGTTATTGTGAGTGATGACCATGGTGGAAGAAGTATGAATCAACTCTTGATTCATATTACTGGAACGAACGATACACCTGTCATAGGTGGAATTGACCATGCTATTGGTTCTGAAAAAACGGCTGTTGGAGGTCATGTTGATGTAAATGGTGCCCTAAGTATTGTGGATATTGACCAGGGAGAGTCACACTTTCAAGCTCAACTTGTTCATGGACACTATGGAGCACTCTCAATCTCTCCTGATGGGAAGTGGCACTATAGTGCTGACTCGACTCAGCAAGACCTGCGACAACTAAGTGGTTCGCAACATGTTGATGAGACTTTTACAGTTAAGTCAGCAGATGGCACAACACATGACATTCACATAAGAATCGCTGGTGAAGATACGCCGGCAGCTTTTGGTGGTGTTACAGCAGGTATTCTCAAAGAAGATACTATTGCTGACTTTAGTGCGCAGATGAATGTTTCAGATCCTGATGTTGGAGAGGCAAAGTTTGTCCCTGTCGATCAAGCTACAAAATATGGTCATATTACTCTGGATGCAGATGGTAACTGGCATTATCATCTCGATAATACCAATCCGGATATACAAAAACTAGCAGAGTCTCAAACCATTACTGATAATGTGCTAGTTGGAAGCGTAGACGGCACACCAAAGATGTTACTTATAAACATCGTTGGTACAAATGATAGCCCAGTAGTAAGCTCTGCAGTTACACTTCCAAATGGTAAAGAAGACATCTCGCAAACCATAACAGAGGCACAGCTTTTAGCACATGCTACAGATATTGATACAACCGATACCCTACATGTTACAAATGTAAACGTTGATCACGGTACTATAAGTATGAATGCCTCTGGAAATATGCAGTTTACTCCAGAAGCAAATTATAATGGAAAAGTAAACTTTACTTATGATGTAACAGACTCTAATGGTGGGGTGGTTCATACAAGTGCAAGTACAGATTTAGCAGCCGTTAAAGATGCAGCGGTTATTACAGGGACGGATACAGGAGATGTTTTAGAAGACCATCTTGATCCAAGTCATCCAAAAATGTTAATTGCCTCAGGTGTTTTACATGTCAGAGACCCAGATGCAGGCGAAGACCATCTTCACACGCAAACCAATACAGCTGGAACATATGGCTCTTTTAGTGTTTCCTCATCAGGAGATTGGACTTATTTAGTAGATAATGCTCTTGCTTCTGTTCAAGGCTTAAAGGCAGGAGAAACAGCAACAGACGCGTTTACTGTAACAAGTGTTGATGGAACAACACATACAGTGACAGTAACACTTACGGGTGTAAATGATGGACCTGTCATTTCAGCTATGGCAAATCAAAGCGCAACAGAAGATGGGGCAGTACTAACAGGGCAGTTTTCTTCAAGTGATGCGGATATTGGTGACACCGTAACGTATTCATCAGCAGGAAAACTGCCAGCAGGATTTACTCTAAATGCAGATGGTTCATACGCTTTAGATCCATCCAATGCCGCTTATAATCACCTTGCTCAGGGTGAACCAATGACACTGAGCATCCCTGTCACAGTAACAGACAGTGAAGGTGCAACGGACACGACTAACTTAACCATTGTGGTTACGGGAACGAATGATATTCCGACCTTGAGTGTTACGCAAACCACTCATACAACAGGCAGCCTATCTGAAACAGATGCAGATACAACAGATACTCATACTTTTTCAGTCGTTAATGGAGCCGGGCATTTTGGAACATTAACCGTTGACCCAATAACGGGCGCTTATACTTATGCACAAAATCATTCTGTTTCAGGAATGCATTTTGACTCCAATACTGGAAAATATACAGCTCAAGAAGCCTTTGAAATTAAGGTAGATGATGGACATGGTGGTTTAGTCAGTAAGTTTATTACCTTTAATAGTGAAGCAACATTAAGCTCTCAAACTACTACAACAGGTTCTAGTCAAGTTGTTGCAGTCCCAAATGTTCCTCCAGTAATAACACCTTCTGTTCCAACGCAACCAACCGTTTCCAACACGGCACCAACCTTAACACCTCCAGGTGCCAGCACACCTAACACTGTTGGTATTGCGCTTTCATCAACAAGCGATACAGGAAGTAATACTTCAGATAACATTACCAAAGATAATACGCCAGAGATAACTGGCTGGACAACCGTGCCTTTTTCTAAAGTAGAGATCATGGATGGAGCTAAAATTGTAGCGACAGTCTATTCGAATGCTCATGGTCAATTTACCGTTTCAACTTCATCGCTTGGTGATGCAACACATACTTTAACAGCCCAAGCTACCGAACCTACAGCAAGTTCTTCTGTGACATCATCGCCTTTAGATGTGGTAATTGATACTCAGGTTCAAGCTCCTACTATCGATCTTGAAACGGCAGGAACAGATGGCGTTTATAATGCAGCAGAAGTGGGAGTCGATGGAACGATAACGGCAACAATAAAGCTCCCAAGTGATGCAAAATTAGGTGACACATTAACCGTTAGTGGTGTTGACCATACTCTATCATTATCAGACATCAATAAAGGCAGTGTTGATTCAGAAATAGCGCCTGGAACAAAAATTACTGCCAGCATTACAGATATAGCTGGAAATATTTCAGTATTGGCAACAGAGACAGCGGCAACGGCAGATACTACTCCACCTAACGCCCCAATTATCGATTCCATTGCGCCCCATATCAACACGCCGAATGCGCCTATTACAGGCACAGGTGAAGTAGGTTCAACCGTCACGATCACCGATGGTAGTAATGTGTTAGGCACGGCCGTTGTGGGTTCCAATGGGCAATTTAGCTTTACGCCAAGCCCGGCTTTAACCGCGGGTTCTCATACCATCAATGCAACGCAAACTGACCCAGCAGGAAACACGTCAGGGCAGGGCAACGCTCAAACGACAGATGTTGATACAAGTGTTGCACAACTAGGGATAGCGCTAGCGCACGATACCGGAAACTCAGCAACTGACCTTATTACAAAAGATGGGCACTTAACTTTAACGCATCAAGAAACAGGTGCAACAGTAGAGTATTCAACCGATGGTGGTACAACTTGGACAAGTAGTTTTACCCCTCAAAGCGGTTCAAATACAGTACAAGTAAGACAAACAGATACAGCGGGAAATGTTTCAGCACCTGCGTCATTAACCTTCACTTTAGATAATGCAGTAGCCGCGCCAACAGTGGCTTTACAAACAGATAGTGGTGTCAGTAGTAGCGATAAAATAACTAATGATGGGCACTTAGTTGTTACAGCGAAAGAAGCCGGGGCAACAGTAGAATATTCAACCGATGGTGGTCAAACATGGTTGAATACCTTTACACCTAAAGAGGGTGTAAATCATGCACAAGTAAGACAAACAGATACAGCAGGAAATGTTTCACCGGTTACGTCATTTGATTTTACTTATGACACAACTAAACCAATTTTTACGATAAACCATACGCTAGATTCTAATCACCCTGATTATGTAATAAGTGGTACTGCAAGTACAGATACCGCGACTATGACGGTTGCAATTGTCGATGTGAAAACGCATAAGGTTATTGAAACCCTCCATCCAACTATAGATGCACATGGAAACTGGCATATAACGAGTTCTCATTTAGCTGATGGGGCCTATGGTTTAAATGTTTATGGAACAGACAGTGCAGGAAATCACATATCACAATTCCGTGGGGCTATTCATGATACATTCAATATTGATGCAACAGTTGCACAACTAGGGATAGCGCTAGCGCACGATACCGGAAACTCAGCAACTGACCTTATTACAAAAGATGGACACTTAACTTTAACGCATCAAGAAACAGGTGCAACAGTTGAGTACTCAACCGATGGTGGTGCAACTTGGACAAGTAGTTTTACCCCTCAAAGCGGTTCAAATACAGTACAAGTAAGACAGACAGATAGTGCAGGAAATGTTTCAACACCAACGTCACTTAGCTTTACGCTTGATAATACAGTAGCAACCCCAACACTCTCTTTACTAAAAGACAGTGGGGTAGTTACAACTGATAATATTACTAATAAAGGTGGCTTAACAGTAGGAAATACTGAAACAGGAGCAAAAGTAGAGTACTCAGGAGATAATGGAAAAACTTGGGATATTCTTCAACCTTCACCACACGAAGGAAGTAACGCAGTTCTAGTGAGACAAACAGATACAGCAGGAAATGTTTCTGCTAGTTCCACTATTCACTTTATTTTAGATACTTCAGCTACGGCAGTAGATGACACTGCAAGTGCAACTGAAGACCAAAACGCAACGGCTACAACAGGTAATGTCTTAACAAATGATGAAGCTGGCTCAACGGTCAAAGTAGGTGACATAGCAGGTAAATATGGTACTTACCATATGCAAGCTAATGGTGATTACACTTACGAGTTAGACAACACAAACTCAGCTGTTCAAGCCTTAGCGAAGGTGGCAACACTTCCAGACCCTGTTCAATATGAAGTAACAGATAAGGCAGGTAATGTTGAGCACGCTACTTTAATCACCACTATTACAGGTACGAACGACGCTCCAACCCTCACCACTGCACTTGTAAACCAAGCAGTTGAAGCTGAAGATAATCTCCACTTTGTTGTTCCCGCAGATACATTCACAGATGTAGATAGTGGCGATACGCTTACTTACACCGCAACACAAAAAGATGGTTCGGCTCTTCCTTCATGGTTGCACTTTGATGCAAGTACTCAGACGTTTAATGGAACACCGCCAGCAGGAAGTTCAGGAACTGTAGAGACTCGTGTAGTTGCGACAGATTTACAAGGTGAAACAGCACATAGTGATTTTGACATTGCAGTTACGGCTTTGAGTGGTTCAACGGGTGATGTGAATGAAGATGGAACTACGGCTACTATAAGTGGGCTTATTCACTCCGCAGCACATACTTTTACAAACTCTCAAGCGGATGGAACCTATGGCCATCTTGAGATGAGAAATGATGGACGTTGGATTTACACACTTAACAATGCTGCGGCAAATGTTCAGGGGCTAAAGGGTGGAGAAGTTGTTCATGACATCCTGCCTATTACCTTAGCAGATGGAACTGTGCGTCATATTGATGTGACAGTTACGGGTACGCATGATTTACCAACCTTATCACTTCCAACAGCTACACATGATGTTATCAGTGCAGTAGAGCAACATAGTGTTGATGCAAGTATGGATATATCACATTTTCATTCCCAGCAGCAGGGTGTAGCAGTTGGGCATAGAATTATGCACATGTATGCTCCGGGTAGTGACGTTGATCTTCTTGCAAACATTCCAGTATCAGATAGACCAACGATATCACAAGCCTATACTCATTTTGGAACTGAAACAGGATATAGCTACCTTCAAGATATGTGGTTTGCTAATCATATTGCCAGTAGTGGAATGGATTTTAGTCCACAAGCCCCAAGTATGCGTAATGCTATGGATGGTGGTATCTATGTTTTTGATGATGGTTCCGTTGGGCTCGCTCATAAAGCCTGTGATGGAAATTCAGCTAACCCAAAGTCATATATTTATTACCAACTTGTAGACCATGTAAACGCCAATGATGGTTTTAGCCTCATCAGAGGTCAAGCAGTAGCGGGTGTTCATGTAGAGATATTTGATGGTACAACAAGTTTAGGAACAGTCACTGCAAATGCCCAGGGAGAGTTCGCTCTTCCAATATTTTCAAAGCAAAGTGATGGAACTCACCACTATCATACAGTTATAAATGGAGTCTCTTCTCCTGCTCAAGAGTTTGAAATAGCTGGTGATCATGTCGATGCTGTTGCTGGAGGAATTGGAGCAGGAAGCGTTACGGAAGATGGAACTATTGATCATATTTCTGGAAGTATTCACATTAGTGATGCTGATATAAATGACCATCCTGTTATTACTGCTCAGAGTGATACGGCTGGAACATACGGTAAGTTTAGTATAGATGCACAAGGAAATTGGCATTATGAACTTGATGATACTAAGGCAGAAACGAACAATCTTACATCAGGGCAACATGTAACAGAGTCTTTTCATGTTATCACAACAACAGATAGTGGAGAGAGAGTAGATACGGTCTTCTCTGTTGCTGTAAATGGTCATAGCGATGTACCAACGATTGGAAATATTTCACAAAAAACAGTAGCAGAGGGTGACTCACTCTTTAGTTCTTCTGTCGAAGGGCATGACCACTCTGGACATACTGACTCTACACTTGTTTACTCAACACATACAACTGCGGCAGGATTTACTTTTAATGCAGATGGTACATACAGCATAGACCCATCAAACGCCGCCTATAATCATCTTAAAGCTGGAGAGCACGCGTCTATTGATGTGCCAGTAACAGTAACCGATGTTACAGGTGCTACTACTGTTTCTCATCTCAATATAGTTATTAATGGTACGAATGATGTGCCTGTTGTTTCTTCTAGCGTTACCGACACTGTCGCAGAAGATGCCGATTCGCATCATACGCTTGACCTTCTAAATGGCGCAACCGATCCTGATGGTGATACTTTAAGTGTAACTGGAGTAACAAATCTTCCAGCAGGCGTTACCTTGGCAGCAGATGGGCATACTCTGGTAGTAGACTCAACCAACGCAGCCTTTCAACACCTAGCAGCAGGTGCAACACAAGATATCGTTGTGAACTATCAAGTAACTGATGGTCATGGTGGCAGTGTTGCTCAGAGTGCTACGGTTAGTGTGACAGGTACCAATGATGCACCAACTGTAACTACAGCGACAACACCTGTCGATCTAGGTGCAATAGACGAAGATACTACGAAGTCATACACGGAAGCTGAACTCTTGAAACTTACAGGGGCAAGTGATGTTGATGGCGATACATTAAGTGTTTCTGGTGTGAGTGTTGACCCTGCTCAGGGTACATTTGCTAAACAATCAGACGGCACATGGCTCTTTACGCCAGTACATAATTTAAGTGCAGATAATATTGCGCTTACGGTTAGCATTTCTGATGGAACCGCTACAACAAATGCTTCTGCAACTATTGATGTAACAGGTGTGGCAGATACTCCTACGCTTACGCTTGGCGTGCATGGTGTTATTACGACGACTTTAAACAGCGCAGACTTTTCATCTCAGAGTGGTGCTATTGATATAGATATAACTGACTCAGGAAGCTATCAGTCTCCTTCACAAGGTGTCTCTTCTGGGTATTATGATGTGAGCAGTGCAAAGGGGGGGAGCGGTGATGATATTTTCCGATTTTCCAACCTTGAAGCTGGCAAGAGCTATACGGTAGATGGTGGAGCAGGAAATAATATTTTAGACCTCACTGGGTTTAGATCTTCTGATGTAAGCATTGATAGTAAGACCGGTGTTGTAACTGTCAATCTACCTAACAATGCAGGTCAAGCAACAATTCATTACAGTCATATTTCAGATCTTCAATTCTCAGGAGATGTCTTTGATGGGACACCACATGGTCTTGAAGTTGTTGGTGGAAACTGGGTTCTAGAAGGTACACATCTTAGTGTTGAGGGAAGAGTAGGTAATCAACTTGCTATTGTAAAATATGCAGGAGAAATTCAAAGTAGTTTTACTCTTGATGCAAAGGTTAATGTTCATTCTGCTCCTGGCTGCAATGCAACGGGTGGTATTTTATTTGATTATGTAGATGCCCGAAATTATAAGGTAGCCGTTTTACGTGCGGGTCAAGGTGGCTGGAATATAGAACAGATGAAAAGTGGTGTTTTATCTGTGGTAGCACGGGTAAGTGACCCTGCATTGGCGAAAATAGAAACGGATCAGCAGGTTGAACTTAGGGTGCATGACAGTGTAGCTGAGTTATGGGCTGCTGGTGTAATGAAAGTTTCACATGATTTTCATGAGCCACTAAATGATGGTGAATTCGGTGTTGCTTCTCAAGGTGGTAAGGTAGATTTTACCCTCGAAATGAAGCCAACCGATTGGGCACCTTATGCGCCTGATGTTAATGCTCAGATGAATGTTTCTGATGGACAAACTTCCCTTGCTGACTTGCTGACTGCAACAAAAGATCATGAAGGGCATGCTGTCACAATGACGCATTTTGATGCGACAACAGCGCACGGTGGAACAGTGGTTCACAATGCAGATGGAACATACACTTATACACCCGCTTCTGGTTTTGTTGGCAGTGATACATTTACTTATGTTGTCAGTGATGGTGTGAACCAGACCACAGCGAGTGTGAAGGTAAATGTAGCCGACCTTAATACGGTGTCAAATACTCATCCGGGTGATGCATTTGACCTGGACGTTACTGCGGCGCTAACGGATGCTTCTGAGTTGCTAGGTGTTCGTCTGCTTGGGCTTCCTGCAGGAACTATTATCTCAGATGGAACAACGACACTAGCAGCTGTTGGTAATGCACTAACACCTGTAGACATTAGTCATCTTAATTTACATTCCTTACATATTCAGCCTCCTGCAGGACATGCTGGTAGTTATATATTTCATGTAGAGACACAGTCTACTGATGGCGCAAGTACATCGGCTTGGGTCTCAAAAGAAGTTCGCGTTCAGATGGGGTCAGGCTCAACGTATGTTGATGCAGTTGCAACACATGATAATTCACTTCAAGAAACAGGTGACCGAGATCTTGGTGCAACTAACGAAGATACGGCTAAACATTTTACAGAGGCTCAACTATTAGAGCACCTTAGCGATGCTGATGGCGCTTTACATGTAAGTGGTATGCCAACATCAACACATGGAACTATCACAGGTGATGCAGCCAATGGCTATACATTTACACCAAGTGCCAACTATCACGGAAATGATTTAGATATTAGTTATAAAGTAAGTGATGGTTCGACTGAATATGCTAAAACGGCTCAGCTTGATGTAACAGCGGTTGCAGATACGCCTAGTTTAAGCATAAGTTTGGGTGCTATTGCTATGACCAATCATAGTAGTAGTCCAACGCAGATTGTAGATACCGTTGATGCGACAAAGGGAGCAGACAATCTGCATAAAAACCCCAATTTACATACTGACTTTGGTGTTAGTAAGTATGCTCTGTCATCTCCTGATGGGCTTGACCCAGCGCTGATAACAGGTCTTATGATTGATGGTAAAGATGCAGGTGCTCCTCAGATTATTGACAGTTTTATGGGCAAGGCAGTTATATTTCCTGGTCTTGATATAGACACCATTCGTAGTGGACATACTTTTACATTAAGCTTTGCAAGTGCTGCACCAAAACAGATGGACTGGAAATTTATTTGTGGAGTGCATGATCAATTTAATGATTCAAATGCAGACTATCTCAGTCAAGCATATGGTTTGGATATTCATGTTAATCGTGAGGTTTCAGGTGGACCCGCTCAAGTGTATCAAAGCGCAGATATCACAGAAGACACCGACATACCGCTAGTTATTACGACAAGTTCACCTGATGCTTCAGAGAGCCTGAGCATTAAAGTAACTGGGGTTCCAAGTGGTGCTACTCTCTCAGCAGGTACAAACAACCATGATGGAAGTTGGACACTGACTCCAGCCCAGCTTAGTAACTTACACATGACACCACCAGCAGATTTCTCAGGAGAGATAAGACTGGGTGTTACTTCAACAACTACCGATGGCACAGATCATGCGAGTGCAACAGCTGATTTACGTCTAAATGTTGCAGCAGTTGCTGAAACACCGACATTAACGGGTGCAGATGTAAGTATTGATGAAGACAGTGGCTCAGCTGCACTCGGTGTCAATCTTAATCTTCATGTTGATCCAAGTGAAACACTCAGTATTCTTATTGAGGGTGTGCCAGCAGGTGCAACACTGAGTGCAGGTACTAAAAATGCAGATGGTTCTTGGTCGTTAACAGCAGCACAATTACAAGGTCTGAGTGTTTCTCCAGAATCACAATACTCTGGAACAATGGCACTAAGAGTGACGGCAACCTCGACAGAACAAACAGGGGAACACGCGAGTACCGTACTTAATATGAATGTTCATGTTAATGCTGTGATGGATATGGTCGCAGTGACTCATGATGTCCATGTCAATCCAACGGATATGGGTGCAGGTATAGCTATTCCCTTGGACATAAGCAGTGTCGATACCTCTGAAAGTTATACCTTTACCATCGATATACCGCACGGTTGGCATGTTTCATATCCAGACGGGTCGATTGGAACTTCATCGTCTTCTTTTGTTGGCAATGCTCAAATGCTATCAGGAATGAAAATCTTTGCCCCTGCTGGATATATTGGTGATCAGGCTATTGATATTCATGTAACAGGAACAGACGCCGGAATTACTAAAGATTTTAATTTAACAACACATGTAAGTGTCGTAAATACAGTACCACTTATTAGTGCAGCTCTTACCGACACTGTCGCAGAAGATGCCGATGCGCACCATACACTTGACCTTCTAAATGGTGCAACCGATGCTGATGGTGATGCTTTAAGTGTAACTGGAGTAACAAACCTTCCAGCAGGTGTTACCTTGGCAGCAGATGGGCATACTCTGGTAGTAGACTCAACAAACGCAGCCTTTCAACACCTAGCAGCAGGTGCAACACAAGATATCGTTGTGAACTATCAAGTAACTGATGGTCATGGTGGGAGTGTTGCTCAGAGTGCTACGGTTACGATCACTGGAACGAATGATGTTCCGACTGTTACAGAGCAAAATACTAATATTAAAACAGTCATAGAAGATGGCGGACATGATCATATTCGCGCATCAGGGCAGATTCTCATTAATGATGTTGATTCAGGAGATACGCATACAATTACCACCCAAAGCGATCATTTAGGTAGCTATGGTCACTTTTCAGTTGCGGCGGATGGTGGCTGGCATTATGTTCTAGATAATACACTTCCGGCAACACAAGCGTTATCAGAAGGGCAGCATGTAAAGGAACATTTTGATGTGCAGATGACTGACAACAATGGTGTTCAGACGGTTCATAAAATGACTTTTGATGTGCAGGGTACTAATGATGCGCCTGTTGTCGCACAAGCACTTACGAGTCAAAGTGTCGATGAAGGCAATGCGCTGAACTTTGCACTTCCGCAAGGAACATTTACAGATGTAGACAATGGCAATACTTTAACGTTAACAGCAACAAAAGCAGATGGTTCAGCACTGCCCGCGTGGTTGCACTTTGACCCAACAACTCAAACTTTCTCTGGAACACCTGCGCATGCAGATGATGGGCAGGTCAGTGTTAAAGTCACTGCAACAGATGCTTCACATACTTCAGTTTCAACTAACTTTGCGCTCAATGTTGTAGATAATGTTGTACCTAACGCCCCAGTTATCGATCCCATTGCGCCCCATATCAACACGCCCAATGCGCCTATTACAGGCACGGGTGAAGTAGGTTCAACTGTCACGATTACCGATGGCGGTAATGTGTTAGGCACAGCCGTTGTGGGTACCAATGGACATTTTGCCTTTACGCCAACAACGCCTTTAACAGCGGGTTCGCATACCATCAATGCAACGCAAACTGACCCGGCAGGAAACACGTCAGGACAGGGCAGCGCTCAAACGACAGATGTAGATACAACCACTTCAACCCCAACATCAGACTTAACCGATGCAACAGACACCGGTTTTTCTCAAACAGATAACATCACAAAAACGCATAATCCTGTCATTATTGGTAGTGCAGAGCCTGGTTCAACCGTTGTTATTACCGATGCTTCGGGAACACAAGTTGGAACTGCAACAGCAGATCCTCAAGGGCACTACAATGTCACAACTTCAAACCTTACCGAAGGTGACCATACTTTAACAATTACCTCTACTGATGCAGCAGGCAATAGCGCTTCAGTCAATCAAGATGTTCATGTAGACACAACAGTACCAACCTTTACAATGGTTCAAGCTGATAGTGTTAATACTCCTATTTTCCATATTACAGGCACTGTTGACAGTGATGCTCATAGCGTAGAAGTAGAAATCACAACTATTAGCAGGCCTGCAACGCATATTGAAACACTCCATGCTGTTTTAGATGGACATGGTGGCTGGAGTATAGATACCTCTAGTCTGCCTGATGGTGGCTATAACGCCACTCCAAAAGTAGTAGATGCAGCTGGTAATGTTTCAACTTCTAGGTTACATGATTTCTTTCATATCGACACACAAATACAAGCATTAACGCTCTCATTAACCCATGATACAGGGTCTTCATCAACAGATAATATTACAACGGATGGGCAACTTAGTATTGGTAACCGTGAGGGTAGTACAGCAACTATCTCTTATTCGATAGATGGCGGTCATACATGGACAAGTAGTTTTACACCGGTAGATGGACAGCAAACACTCCAAGTAAGACAGACAGATGGTGCTGGCAATGTTTCAATGCCAACGTCATTAACCTTTACCCTTGATAACAGTGCAACAGCTCCAGTTGTTGAACTCGTTAAAGATACAGGTCCATACCATACTACTGATACGCAACTGCTAAGTGATAAAATAACATCAAATGCACAGCTTCATATCACGCAAGAACCAGGAGCAAGTGTTGAGTATAGTGTTGATGGAGGTCAAACATGGACCCCTACTTTTACCCCACCGGCACACGATGGACAAGTAGGAGTGGATGTAAGACAGACAGACATAGCTGGTAATGTTAGCCCTGTGACACATTTTGATTTTACTTATGACACGACCAAGCCTGTCTTTACAGTACAAAATACACCAGATAGTAACCATCCAGTCTATACAGTTAGTGGAAGTGTAGATGCTCAAGTGACAGATATTAGAGTTGATATTACTGAAGTTGGTAGTAGGTCAGCAACACAGACACTTCACCCAACCCTAGATGCAAATGGAAATTGGCACATCACAACACAATCTCTTCCTGATGGCGATTATCAAGTGGATGTTGCTGGAACAGATTTAGCTGGTAACTCTTCGCATATAGGTCACGGTACACTCTTAAGCCATTTCACAATAGACTCTACTGCACATGCAACAGATGATACGGCGAGTATCACTGAAGATGCAACTGCTGCAGTTAGTGGTAATGTTCTTAGTAATGATGAACAAGGCAGTACAGTCACCACAACAGGTGATATAGCAGGTCAGTATGGAACCTATCATCTAAGTGCAGATGGAACTTACACTTATACACTTGATAACTCAAAACCTGAAGTACAGGCTTTTGCAGAAGGTTCGCATCATGATGATCCTATTAGTTACTCTATACAAGATGCTGCAGGAAATACAGCCACTGCCAGATTAACAACGACTATTACTGGTACAAACGATGCGCCCGTTCTCTCAACACCAGGTGCAACCGCTGGAGCAGATGGTTGGATACATGAAGATGGAACAGGTGCATTTGCTAACTCTGCATCTATACGATTTAGTGCAACCGACCCAGATACTGGTGATACATTAACCTATAAAATTGACCCTAACTCTTTACCGCAACACGGAAGTGTTACTCATATTGATGGTGGCAGAATAGTTTATCAGCTAGATAACAATGACCATGAAGTTGATAAGCTTAATGATGGTCAGCAACTTGTAGATAGTTTTAAAGTTTTAGTAACAGATAGTCATGGCGTAACGACTGAAAAACTTATACATATGGGTATCCATGGGCATACTGATGGTGCGCCAAGTGTTCAAGGAACTAGCGGAAACCCTGCCTCTTTACAACAGGGCGTAACGCTTGAACTTGACCATTTAACTGATAGCGGAACAAGTGACAGCGATGGTATTACCAATAACACCGCGCCTATTTTGTGGGGACAAACTGACATAGGTGGCTCAACGGTTAAAATCTTTGATGGATCAAAACTTGTGGCAACAGTAGTTTCCGATGCAAATGGAGACTATAACGCTGTTCTAAGTGGACAGAGTGAAGGTGCTCACCACTATGTAGCACAAGCTACTGCTCCTGGTACGTTTGGACACTTAAGTTCTACTCCTGTGGATGTTGTGGTTGATACTCAAAATGATGCCAGAGTAAACACTTTTGGTGTGGATATGCATGATAAACAAGAGGTTGAGACTCAGATATTCCTTGAAAAAGACGCAACGGTAACTAAGTTGCAAATTGTTGATGAACAAGGAAATCATATCGATGTCCCTTCTTCTAATCAGCTTGGAGGATATAGCCACTCTAACAGAAGCCCTGGACATGGCTATGTGCACTTTACTGGTATAGATGTCTCTTCTTTAGCAGATGGCAAGCTTCATGTTGTTGCAGAAGTAACGGATAGTGCTGGAAATGTTAAAAGTATTAATTCACCAACGGGTCAAAGTTTTGATAAAGATACAACAGCTACGGTAAGTGATGATACTAAAGATATCAATGAAGGCAGTGCTCTCGGTGTCGGTGGAAATGTATTAACAAATGATGCAGATGCAAGTCAGGTAACAAGTACAGGAACGATAAAGGGACAGTATGGAACCTTTCATCTATTTCATGATGGAATATATACTTATGAATTATACTCAGCATCAGACAGCGCCCATAAAGCAGGATACGATGCAGTCCAAGCACTTGCTCCTTCTTCAATACCTCTTGTAGATACAATTCCCTACACGGTGAATGATGGACATGGAAATACGGCAACGGCTCACTTGTCTATTAATGTTCATGGTGCTATCGATGCACCTACTTTAACAGCAAGTGCAGATGTTCAATTTACACCGACCTATGCAACGGGTTACATCGATGAAACGGGTCCACACGCTGACCATATTACGTTACATACTTTTAGTGAAAACAGATTTAAATCGAGTGATACCTTAGATTTTACTGATGCAGATTCTAGCAGCAAAGTGAATATGAATTTAGCAGAAGCGAAAATAGGTGTTGATTCTCTAGGAGGAGTAGATTCTGATGGCAGAGCATTATCAGATAGGGAGCATTCAGCATCAGCAATTGAAGCGTCTGAAGCTTTGGTTGTGGAACTGGAAGGGAGTGCTCTGAGTGCTCGTATTGGTCTTGGTGGTTTTAACCTTGGTTTCGTGAGTAATGATAAGTTGCATTATGTACTTTATGATGCGGCACATCATAAGGTTGGTGATGGGTATTTAAGTCCTGAAGACATCGATGCAGATGCACTTGCACATGGTACAAATCTACGCTCTTCAACTGGACTTGCAGAGTTTGCTATTAATTCTAATCAGCCTTTCTCATTTATAGCCATTGAAGCAGTTTTAGGCTCTAAAACAAGTGGCCATACTAGGTTTAGTATCACTCATCTTGACGCGCCTTTGATTCAATATACAACAGAGTTACATCTTCAAGGAACTCTAAGTGATGCTGGCAACCATGAACAGCTAACGTACCGTATAACGGGTCTGGATGCATCAAGCAAACTTGACCATGGAAGCAGGCAACAAGATGGTTCCTGGTTAGTGACTCAAAATGAGTTAGCTGACTTACACCTGCTTCATACTGGAAAATTAATACTTCAAGTCGAGGCGATAGCGACTGATGGTAGTCACTCTGCACATTCAGCGATGCAAACTTTAGATATTGATCCGGCCTCCATGCATTATGAAATGATTGCTGGTGAGACAGAAGGGAAAATTTCTGAAGATAATAAAACAGCTATTTCTGGTGATCTTGAGATTGAATCAAATCAAACAGGTTTATTGTTTGTAGCACAGAGTCATGTTGTCGGTAAATATGGCGAGTTTTCATTAGATGAGCATGGTCACTGGACCTATCATGTAAATTCAGCAAAAAGTGACCCTCTATCAGCAGGAGAAAAAGTAACAGATACGTTAACCGTTGTAACCAGTGACGGTGTCAGTACAAAGCTCGTTGTCAATATCGATGGTAAAGATGATGCAACGGTACTTGGAGGCAAATTAACTGGTGATGTCAAAGAAGATGCCAGTGGACAGATGGAGGCGACAGGTCAGTTAAATTATAGTGATGTTGATACCGATATTTCTACAATTGGGATGTATGGTATGGACTATACAGGTAAGTATGGAACGCTACATATCAATGCTGATGGCTCATGGAAATATACCTTAGATAACTCAAAACCAGCAACACAAGTGCTTAATGGTGGAGAAATTGAGCATGAAGTGTTTGATCAGCTCCATTTAACGTCCAATGGACGCTTTTCTGCTGCTACTCCAATAGGTCAGATAGATATTGCTGTGCACGGTACGAATGATCCTAACGCCATAATAGGCGATGCGGTGGCAGGTGGTTCTGTTACTGAAGATACAGCACAATCAACTACAGGTAAGCTGTCGATTACAGATGTTAATACGGGGGAAGACCACTTCAACCCTATACCAGCAGGAACTGCTGGAGCAAGTGGCTATGGATGGTTTGGAGTAAAAGCCGATGGCACATGGGAATATCATCTATATAACAAGCATGACATTGTTCAAAACCTAAATAGCAGTGATCATGTAACGGATAGTATCGTTGTGCATTCTGCTGATGGAACAACACATACAATCAGTGTAAATGTTCACGGGGCAGATGAGGGAAGTACCCGTATTTTAGATCACACGATACAGCGAGTAATTATTCCAGAGATTACAAGTGTTAGTCATACTTTTGATCACAGCAGTGGGCAAATACATACGTCAGATCATAGTCTTCAATACTCTGTAACACATACAGGGGACCACCAATATGGTACTTTAAGTGTTTCACCAGATGGTTCTTTCCATTACACACCAGACAGTAATATGAATACTGCTGGAATGACTGCAGATGGCGGACATGGTGGAAAGCATCACTTTGGCGGCAAACATACGGGTACAGATGTTTTTGAAGTAGAAGTGAGTAATGGTCATGGCGGAACGGTGACGAAAGAGCTGAGTTTTGATTTAGAGACGGATTATAACGGTCATAAAGCTAAAGTCACATCAGCACATGATGCTGATGCAGCACAGGTTCACCATGATACTCCGGACATTTCGGATGCTGTTGATGATGTATCGGTACACATGGATAATCCATTTGATTTAAGCCATGCAGGTGATCTGGTCGCTGATGCCAAAACGGGAAAAGCACTGGCAGATACGGCTGATGCCTTAGAGAAAGTGGCTGGTTTGCTGGAACAACATCCAAATTCAGTTGAAGTTGGTCTGATGCATCATGTTGAAAACGCCCCGGTTAAAGAGCCTGTGCCATCCGAGCATGCCATACAGAAAGCGGAGGATACGAAGGATGATATACCTGAACATACTGCGACTGACGAGCATCATGTGGATCATGCAGACTACACACCATCAGATCATCCTATTGATGACGATGATCAGCATCACGATGGCACTGGTTTGACTTAATCAATAGAGATACCTGCTTATTCTTAACTTTCCCCTTTTTCAAAGGGGGAAATTAAGAATAATTTTGCAAGTACCTTAATGGTTTAAATATAACTTATATTTTAATTGGAGCTTATATGTTTAATATACTGTTCGGTGATATAAAAACAGGTCGTCTTTTACGCCTGCAATATATTGGCTACTCACTGTTAATTGCTTTTCTTTTCTTTGCTTTTATGATGCTGGTGGTTTTGGCTATTGGTGCTGGTGAGCATATACTCGGCGGAAACCTGCAGGAAGCTCAGGATCAATTACGACAATGGTTTACTTTACCGTTCATGCTGGTTTTTGGTGTGTTTATGGCTGTCGTTGCCTTTGTCAGTTTTAATCTTATGGCAAAACGCTTTAGAGATATGGGCTTGCCAGGCTGGTGGGCTGTTTTAGCGATTGTGGTGCTGGGAATGATTGTTTCTGCCTCTGTTTCAGAACAAGCAGGGGGGGTATTTCATACGGTTATATGGCTACTTTTATTGTTTGTGCCATCTAATGCGCTAAAGAAGGAATAGGATAAAAAATTGTTCAATAGCCAATCAAAGTTACCGCTGCTACTCACATCAATTTATATTGCGATTTCAATAATCGCTTTCACCCTGATGTTTGCAACGATGGCAACAGAAAGCCTATCGGGTATATTTGTTGTATTTGTAGCTATGCCGTGGGCGATATTAGTAACAGAATTTATTGATGCTGTAGGCGTTAATTCAATTGCATTGAA
>Ga0209081_1000703_pt1 | contig 20163 bp, 30 predicted proteins | sample GOMGulsemesocosm_4_FD_184636 | JGI IMG/M metagenome (GOLD analysis project Ga0209081, IMG submission 184636) | Methane-oxidizing microbial communities from mesocosms in the Gulf of Mexico - GOM15B Gulf of Mexico (SPAdes) (version 2) | ecosystem: Environmental > Aquatic > Marine > Cold seeps... | reverse complement strand
TTTATTGCTAGATCAAATGATTTATGAATGCTAACAACCTCAAATTCATTGTTTAAGTGCTGTTGAGTGCTAATTTTTTTTGCTGTACAAATTTTCATTTTCTTGCCTTGGGTAGTTCGTTTAAGTTGTATCTAGTATAGCAAAATACATTACAATGTAAAGCTTTTTTCATTACATTAGTGAAATAAATTAACTTAATCGAATACCTACCACCTAACCCACCGTTCAACCCGACCTGCAAAAGCGCAGGCGGGTTAACTCTATCGTTAGGTGGATATTGCTTTCTTAGTGTATTCACAGAGGCTGCCTTTCCGTACACTACCCAACCTCAACCGTCGTCCATTCCTGCCCCTCCAAATAATGCCGGGTCATCTTCTCTGACGTATGCCCACGCAATGTTTGTATCTGCTTGATCGTCCAGCCTTGCTCTTTGCGTAAATGCTCACCTAAACTTAATAATTCATGAAACGTAGGGGGGTGATCGACTTCATCAAATAGCCCAGATGCAGTTCTTGCTTTGGCAAAGCCATCCGATATTTGCTTAACTGACAATTGCATCATGTGGTCTTTTTCTTGTGATTTCATGCGGCGTTTGCGTTTTTCATGGATCACATACGGGCAAGCGAGGTTATCGCGGCAATGACTGATAATATCGCCCAAGGTTTTTGCGTTTGATTCTGAATGCACTACGGGCAAATCAGCGGGTATTCTTAAATAAGCGGCTTTGCCGTGCTTTCTGGTTTTCGATTGCACAATATAATAAAAACCGTCCTCTTTTTTTGCATCAAATCGCCAGGCTTGTATATCGGTACGGCGTTGCAATGCATTTAATGAAAGCTCCATTGCATTTTGTATCGCAGGAGTAGCTTGTGCATAAATGGCGCTGTATTGGCTTAGTTTTAGGCGTTCTCGCAGTACTTTGTCCTTATCTTTCTTTAGGATTTTTTCCGCGATGTTATCGGATACGATGCCATCACTGACGATTTGCTTATAAAGCATAATAAACATTGCGCGGTATTTATTATGCGTTTCTGCACTGCTTTGCGCGTTTAAAAAGTCGGCTATTTGGCTTTGGTTTAACTCTGTTATATCAATATGACCCAATTCAGCGGTGATATTTTTAATGTACTGGGTGTAGCGTGCAAGCGTGTGTTTTGATAGCGGGTGGCCGTTGATCCGCTTTGCTTTTAAGGTGACATCACGGAAATTTAGCAAGAATTCTTTTAATAAATGGTCGGTTTTAACCGCGATATGCACCAGGTTAGTTTCAACATTGAGCATTTGGTTTAGCTGGTTTGCTGCATCCATCGCCTTTTTTTTGTTGGTACCGAAGCCTGTAAATTTTCCTGTATCGGGGCGCTTGTATTCAAAGTAAGTCGTGCCACCTTTCTTTTTTGCGTACAGGTTTTGCGGTAAATCCTTGCTGCCTTTTTTGCGCGGTCGAGGTGTCATGATGCCAAGACCTTATTGACTAGATCATTCACAGGTTGCTGCGCTTCAATCTCGACATAGTAGTTTTTGCCGAGTATTTGACCATTTAATAGGCCATCATCAATCCAGCTACGGATTGATGCCAAGGTGGGCGCGGATCCTTTTACGAAGTTTTCGCGCTGGTATTGGCTGATTTTCATTAGTTTAGATGCCATGTTATCCCTCGTAGCCAAGAAGGCCGTTATTCTTGCTAATTTTTTTAATAGCGCTCGCATACAATCTTTGTATATACGATGTATTGCATCCGCATAATTCTGCGATGTCCGCATTAGTTAGGGTTTCATCTTCCTTTGCGACAGCGCACAAGACTGATAGCGTAATGTCTATATTTTGATTTCCTTTTTGCATGTGCGGCTCCGATTAAGATGGTTTGATTAAATCCAATAAATGATGGCTTGGGTTTTATGCGTTACGCTCTCTATTTTTTTGCTGATTTTTTTAAACTGTACTTTTTTGGCATCCTTCAGTTTTTTTAGTGCGCGGTTGATGTTGGCGAGCGGGGTATATTTGCCGTTTTGCTGATACAGTGCGGTTTTTATCTCGCTTGAATCCATTGGTTTGCTCGCAATAGTTAGTATATTGAGTATGGTTTGTTCCATTTTTTTAGCCGATTGCCTGGGGGTTGAATTGCGCTAAAGTGCGGTAGAATATCAGCGCTTTTTGCATTAGCAGATTGCGTTCACTGTTTTGTGCATCGTCTACCGCCTGATTGTTTTCTTCTCGATTAACAGCGTAGTCGCTTATTTTTCCATCAAAGGTTGGCAATGCGTAATGTGGCAAACGGTTGTGTATCTCTTTTTTTAATAACCCCTCATTGCTCATTTTTTTTGTGATTGATGCCGCACGGTGCAGGGCGGTACTGCTTGCTTTATCATGCAGGGCGATTGCAATATCAGCATTGGTTAGCACGGGTTTATGCCCGGTAAAGAGTTCGAGCACTAGCGCAGGACTAATAAAGTTTTGTTTTCCTGTTAGGATCGTGTCGAATAGCATCCAATCTTTGCCGCCGTGTTTTGCTTTTTCAAAGCGGATTTTTTTGCATTCAGCGAGTTTATGTAGCAGCTGTAATGTTTTGCGGCGGTTGTTGGCCGTAACTTTCTGGTAAATAACAAGAGTGATTGCCCCTGCATCCAGTTTTTCGCTGTTTTTTAGCAGTTTTAAAATCGATTGCGTGTGTAGCTCAAGTTCTTCGCTTACTTTGTTGGATGAGATCATGAGATTACTCCGGTATGGCGTTAATAAAGGATCAATGGGCGAATGGATTGATCTGTTTGTTGTCCTGTATTCCTGTATTCCGCAAGCTTCATACAGGCTACGTTGCTAGCTAAGAGTCCCAAGCCTCCTGGCGACATCCATATATTTATTAACTCTTTCTTTTTTTGAGTCGATTGCTAGTCTGTCGAACAGGTGCGGTAGCTCAATCCCGTTTTCTTGCATTAACTCAAGCACGCCAACAAGGTCATTAACTTCATTAACAAAGTCAGATATATTTGTTCTATCTGTTTCTGGATATCCGTCATGCATCCCAAAGCGTAAAGATTTGTCTACTGCCTGTGCGTCATTCAAAAGCTCTTGAATATCATCTGACATAATCTCGCCTATTTTTTTAAGCGCTGAAATTTTAAGGTCGAAATCGTGGATTTCTATGCCATTTATTTTGGTTTTTAGCTGGTCGATTTGCTGATTTACTTGCTCGATTGTTATTTTTTTCGTAATGATCGAGTAAGACACCAGTCCATCTTCGGTGTTTTTATAGATATGCTCCTCGCTCATTAACTGCTGAAGCGCATCCATTATTTCTTGTGCATCATAATCCTCAAATTTGGATTTAAGACTCTTTATAGTCGCTGATTTGCAGTCCTCTATGTGCGAAATAATGCCGGCACAAAGTGTGGTTAACTCTTCTTCACTCACTATCTATTCTCCATCAAGTATTCACCGAAAATTTTAAAAATGCGCTTCACATAGTTGCGGGTTTCCTGCGCATTTTTATTACCCGTTACCTTATGCAGCTGCTCGATTATCGTGCCGTACTCAACTGCCCCGCCTGCTAATTTTTGCGCCTTAAGTAAGTTACCAAAACCGGCGTTATAGCTGGCGAGGGCTAAGCAATATCGGTCGGCTTCTTCGCGTTTTGAGTTCCATTTATCGCACAATTCACTCATATAAAAAGCAGCGGCTGGGATTGCGCAGTTAGCATCAAACGGGGTGATGTGTTGCGCTATATCTGTTTTTTCTTGAATTTCTTCCCATGTCGCAGGCATAAATTGAGCGATTCCCATAGCGCCAGCGGGTGATATTGCGTCGGGGTTAAGTGCTGATTCAGCGCAAAGCTGGGCTTTGAGTAATCGCCAATCTACGCCGTTAAGGCAGGTATCAGCGGCGGTTTTTATTCTTTTATCGTATTGTTTAATCATAGTTATTTTTGATTGATTGTTAAGGTATGGGTTATGAGTCTGACTTTGCTCCAATTGCTTTTTCTATCTTTATAGATAGTTTTGCGCCGAACAACGACCCTGCAACCGTTCCCGTTACGTAAGGGATAATCAGGTATATTGTTAAGTCTGCTAATACAAGTTCACGCATTGTCATAAACCAAATTGCATTGCTAAATACTGAGCAAATGGCGTGATATGTCATGTTTGATCTGTTTCTTGATCTCGATACCATCGTAAACGCTACATTCTGTGTGAATGCGAGGGTTATTAAGCTTAATTCCGTCATAATTTTGTCCTTATTAGCTAAGGTATGTTGTCCCATTTGGCGCCATAGCCCATCACGTGATGCAATTCGCTGGCACTGTCTCTTTCGTCAACTTCGGCCCAATAGCGTTTTTCTTCTGTGCCTTTGCCTGTGCTTCCTTTATCGATACAGGTTACAAACGCATAGGTCTTGCCTGTGGCAATGCGGTATTCGACGCGATCAAACACTAAGTTATTAAACGGTTCTACAGTCATTTCTTTATCCCTCAGTTATCTATTGCATAAACCACTGTTGCCAATGGCCTATACACTAAATAACTACAAATTAATCACGGTGTGAGACTGATCCTAAGTAAATAGTTGCATCACTCATGCCGTCGTTAATTTTTGCCTTAAATTCTTTGGCAACTTCATCCTTTTGGGCTTCTAAAGCAATAATTCGATAAGCAATTAATAACTCAGAATCATTAGAACTTGCGCGAATTTGGCATTTTAATTGTCGCTCTTCAAAAAGATCATGCGGGGGTGTTTTAAAAATAAAATAAGCAGGTAGATTGTCATTGCCTGATTGAATTTCAACAGTCTCCATTGCTGATTTATTGCTCTTAAAATCACCCTGTTCAAATTCAGCACTTTGGTTAGATTTAATGGTTAAGCGTCTAATCCGATTAAGTGCTGTTTTAAAATCAATAACATCATCACTCTCATCAAAAAACTGAATGTTTTCTTCCCAATCGCTCAAGAAATCTATTAATGTTAACTGCTTACTTTTCCTATCTTGCATTTCTAAAAGAGCGGAAAAAGCAGGCGTACGTTTTAAATTAATCGATGCTTTATGATACCCCCACTCAGGAGTGGTTTCGTTTCCGTGATCAATAATAGTAATTGCGCTGGCATTATCAGCATCAATATAAGTCTGGCTGGTCATGTTTGCGTTTTTATTACTGTATTCAATAAAATCATCTAAAGAATGCGTTTTAAAATGTGATTTGAATAGCGCAGGGTTTTCCTCTAGGTGCTCTAAAGAAGCAACCTTAGTTCCCTCGGGAATAATCACTGCATTGATTGTTGATTCAGACAACTTATCTGTATCTTTAGCTAATAATGCTTGTAATGAGGTTAGGGCGTTTTGGTCGAACATTAGACTCTCTCCGGTTGGTTTTCTGTGTTAAAAATATCGAACTGTGCGTCGGGTGCAACGGATAAATAACCGTGCTTATTGACGTACATAGGGGTAGACGTGGTTTCTTCCTCGGTAGCTTTGCCACGCAAGGTTGGTTTTACGTAATTGATCTTATGAGCAATTTGCAGCTGGGCTGATTCGCCTATTCGCTCCATATCAAGCGTTAGAACGATTTTTCCTTTTTTGCCGTGCTCAACAACGCCTAAAGCAACATCTGCTGCAGCTCTAGCTAATTTATTAGCCAGTACACCTGCATCGAGTTCTTCTAGTGTTTCTATAAAATTTGGGTTTTTCATAAGTCTGTCCTTTTTTATTAAATTAAGGCCCCTGTCTCGTAGGGGCTAAAACGGTTGTTCGCTTGCTGTTTTGTTGATCTAAAAGGTCTGCAAGGCAACTGCGGATGTTACTCGCCACCGTCCGCTGGGCGGTGTCATTAACTAAATACGCGGTTAAAATCGTGCTGATTAAGCGTGTTCTCTGTTTGTTCTGTTTTTACAGGCTTGGCCATTTTTTGTTTGATTAAAAACAGGACGCGGGCTGATTTTTCGACCAGCTCTTGTAGGTTTTTATCTAGCACAGGATCTAGTGGCATGTCGTTGGTTAGATCTTCTAAATCATCAATTTGTAAGCTGATAATATGCTGTGCTTTTTTTAGTTGGGCGGTTTCAGTCATGCGTTTGCTCCTGATGGTGTAGCGCGAGAGTTAATCAATGTAGATGCTTTCTATTTCCTCATCCATTTCAAACTCTGTTCCCATTGCATAATATTTAAAAAGAAGATCCGAGAGGTCGTCAATAAAGCCTGATCCTGCGATTTTTTTAGAGCCGCGTGTCATACATGTGTTGTTGCTATTGATATACCCAATGTGCCATGTGTTTTCTTTGTTGTGATTGAAGTTATAAAAAGTGACTTTAACGTTTCTATATTCATAATCAGGGTCTATAAGAGTCATATGGAGAGCCGTTTCATCGTCATTGAAACTACTATCAATTGCTATTTTGTCGTGGCCATTTTCAAGCGCTTTTTCTTTAAGAATTTCTCTTATTTGCTCAAGCAGCACGGAGGTTTTTTCATGCTTCTTAACGGGCTTAACCACTTCGCCAATTAGTTTTTCAAGATGCTCTGCTGCATCGGTGTGCATAACTTCCATGAATTTTTTATGAGCGATTTCTTGTATAAAAAGATGGTAAGCGGGCAGCTCAATTTTCTTTCCGGCACAGCCCACTGATTCGTTAACCGCTTCTTTTAATGATTTTCCGAAGTCGCTGTATGATGCCATGCATTCATCAATCGATTTCTTGACTGACTGCTCGATATTTTGAGCGATAATTTCTTCAACTTTACCGCTGCTTATCATTTCAGCCGCTTTTTCCTTGATTATTTGATCTAGTTCTTTCATTTGATGCCCCTTTTTGTTTTTTATTAGTTGATTAAAAGTTTAAGGCCCATACCGACGCGGTAGCCGTTTTCGACAGCGGTAGCGCCTGTGTAATGGTCTAGCACTGATTCTTTGGCATAAAGTGCGGCTGCATCTTGTGCGACGCGATTTCCACCCATTTTTTTAACTAGATTGGAGGCTAATGTTGCTGCGAGTTGTGCTTTTTGCTCAGGGGTTGCTTTTGTTTTCATTTTTGACGGCCTTTTTTTGTTTTGTTTTTGTTTCGATGTGGTAATAATACCAAAGTATTAATATAATTCCACTACTAAAGTATTTTTTTGTTAAAAAGGTATAAAAAAACCGCAATTAAGCGGCTTTTATTCTTTATATAGGGTTGGAAATGTTAAGTTTTATTGGTGCTTAGGGCAGGTTGGGCGGGTTTCTTCGAGGGGTATTTGTGATTTAGTGCTGGTTGTCGCTAGATTTCAGTGCTTTGTCGGTGTACGACTTCGCCGATCATGATGCAAATGTCACTCGCGCAGGTTTTATCTGAATAGCGGGTTTTATCGGGGTTATCTGAGCGTAAGTACCAGTTTCCGTTATCACGATAAAGACGCTTTATAACCAGTTCGCCTTCGTAGTTGACGGCAAATACTTTGCCGTCAATAGGCTCGCTTGATTCGGTATTAATAACCACGCTATCACCTGAATACAATCGAGGCTCCATTGAGTCCCCCGTAATCTGGCAGGCAATCAGTTTGCTGGCTTTAAGCCCTTTTGATGACAGCCAATCATGACGAAAGAAGATAGGTTGCAGGGCTTCGTCGTGATAGTCCACTTCAAAGCCATTAACGCCCGCTGATAATTTAATATTTGCATAGTGTACAGGGGTGAATGCGTTGCTCGGGGGCTGCGCATCTTCGTAATAGCCTGCCTGGATGTCATTGACTGCGTTGTGGTGGCGTTCAGTAAGTCCTTTTGGATTATCCTTTGTGCTGCTTATCCAGTTTGGTTCGTACTTTTCTTGTCCTGATTTAAGCCATATTGGCGACACGTCTAGTGCTATTGATAGCTCAATATCAAACGCTGATTTGTCTTGGTCGCCTCTTTCGATTTTAGAGATAGATCCTTGGCCAACGCTTGAGATTTTTGCAAGCGAGTCCTGTGATAGTTTTTTATGTAGTCTTGCGGCTTTCAGTCTTTGTCCATAGTTCATACCACCGCATGTTAATACAAAGGTATTATTTTTTGTAACTACTCTAGTATTGACTTTTCCTAATACCATAGTATTATTTGTTTGTATGAATAATAGTAAAGAGAAAGAAATTGTAAAAAAAGCAGTCGCAGAGGCAATCTCTTATTGCGGGTCTCAAGTGATTCTTGCAGAAAAAGCAAAAGTAACTCAGGGAGCAATAAGTAAATATTTGCGGGGTGCAGCAATGCCGACAGGAAGAACTGCAAGGAATTTGAGTGATGCCGTTGATGAGACTGTTTCATTGGGTCGATTTGCTCCCCTTATTTTTATTGATGAGAGTGAATAGGTTGCTTAAAAATCAATAAAGGCCGCTAGCTTAACGGGTAAAAGCGCACCCTCATAAGGGTGAGATAGATGGGTTCAAATCCCTCGCGGCCTACCAAACAGCATGCACTTGTTGTAATCCTTGGCCCTTTGGGCAACTTGACCGCTCGATAGCTTCGGGCGGTATTTTTTTCTAGGGTTTCAGTTTAGCGCAGTGGATTTTAGTTTTGTATCACCAGAGAGGGGGATTTGTATGTTAGATGATAGTAAGAGTGAGGTGGCAGGTGTGATTTTAGGCGGGCGTGCTTGTTTTTATTATCCGCCTGGGGCTGTAAAAGGCTGGACTTTAAAGCGTCTTGTTGCTGCCTCTATGGCTGGGTTTTTATTTTGGTCTTTGGTGTTGCTTGCAGTTGAGCGTTTGTTTTAGTGGCTAAAGGGGAGGGTGATATGGATAGCAGAATACCGAGTATTTATAAGGCCGCAAGCTTACGAGTGGTAACGCCAGTTGGTGCGGAATGCGTTGGTATCGGTGTGGATTTAGAGGATGGGTCGGTGGTTAGGTTAAAGCTTTCTGTTTCGGATGCATTAGAAATGTCTCATTTAATCGTGTCCCATTCAGAAGGGTCGGCTGGAATTCCAAGTTGTGATGTATCTAAAACATCATAAGTTTCTGAGTGAAGGACAGAGAATGTTGCGTTATTGGCTAGGTCATCGGTTGCTTGCCAAAGGTGTGCGTAGCTGCCTAGGGTTTCGTTATCGTAAATAGGATGAAACCGTGTATCTGGTGACTGGGCAATATAGAAATTTCCGGCTTTAGTCGTAAATTTAAGAATAATTTTCATGGGTAGTTCCAGTAGTGATTATTTTTTAAGTATATCACGCGAGAATTTCTCATTTTTGGAGGTATTTATGCAGTTAACAAAAACAGAATTACAGATTGTTAAGTCGTTATCGCAAGGATTTACTCAACCTGAAATTGCGCAAAGTCGGCATCGTTCGCTGGAGACGGTTAAGACGCATGTCACGCATTGTTTGCAGAAATTGCACGCGCGTAATTCAGCGCATTTGGTGGCACTGGCTAAGGATTTGGGTTTGATTATGTTGTTAGTGGCAGTGATTGTTTCTGCATTTTCTGATGTTGAAGTTGAGCAACGGCGGTTCCGCTTAGTGAGATCGTTTTCTGTTCGTGGTGGTCGGGTTGAGGTGCTGAGTGTTTAATCTTATAGCAATTACGCTGTTGCAGCTGATTGGTTTGCTCGTGTTTGCGGTTTTTTGGATGATTAGTTCGCCTATTTATTTGGCGGCGCATGCGTGTGATTGGCTAGATAAAGAGTTGCAAGTTTTTTTGGATGAGGTGTTGTAAGTGCTGAATAAAGTAACTTTGATAGGAAATTTAGGGGCTGATCCTGATGCTAGGCTTATGCCAAATGGCAGCCAAGTTGTTACGTTAAGCATTGCAACCACAAGACGCTGGAAGGATAAGCAAAGCGGCGAACGTAGAGATAAAACGGAATGGCACCGCGTTGTTATGTTTAACAAATTAGCAGAGGTTGCTAACCAATGGTTAAAGAAGGGCAGCCAGATTCATATTGAAGGCCGATTGCAAACGCGTAAGTGGCAAGATCAAAACGGTACAGATCGTTATACCACTGAGATTGTTTCAAACGAGATGATTATGTTGGGTGGTAAAGGATCAGACACTAACCCAGCACCGCAACCACCAACTGCAGGCCAACCCCAAACAGCACCTGATGATTTTGATGATGATGTTCCATTCTGACCCTTACCTTAGACCTTGTTGAAGCCCCCGCCCCCACTATATAGAGAAGGATTTAAAAGCATGAGAAGCACTAACGATTTGTTAAGTAAGCCAGGCAATGGGTCCTTCCTAGCATTCTCTGTTGCGGGTAAAGATGCTCGCGATAATTGGGTAGTTAGTTAGGTTGAGAGTTACTGAACTATGAAAAATTATGATGATGTTTTATTGCAACTGACTGGTCATGGGCTAGAGGTTGATTCTTTGCAGGTGGGTCGTATGACTCGCTGCAAAGTTGATGGTGGTCGTGAAAGACGCGGCTGGTATATTTTGCATGAGATGCGATTAGATTCTGGCGATATTCTATTAGTCGGATCTTATGGTATTTGGCAAGGAGCTGATAACGGTGCGCTTAAAGTTGAATTGAGCAATACTGAAACCGTACTAAGCACTGAGCAAAAAGCGGCGATTCGGAAACGCATCAAAGAAGATAAAAAGCGTGCTGAATATGCGCGTAAAGAACAAGCATCAAAAGCAGCTAAGCGATCAGATAACGCTTGGCGTGCTGGTAGTGCTGAAGGGCACATTGATTACTTTGATAAAAAACAAGTGCAGAATTTTGGGGGCCGCTTTACTGAAAAAGGCGCATTAATGATTCCCATGACCGATGCCAACGGTCAAATTCACGGTCTGCAATTTATACTGGATAGCAAAAAGCATGCAGATCGCATCAAAAAAACAGGTCGCAATAAAGAATACTGGCCTGCTGGTCTTATCAAGAAAGGCCATTTCCACTTAATTGGCTCACCGCAAAGCGTTTTATTGATTGCAGAAGGTTACGCTACCGCCGCAAGCTTACATCAAGCAACAACATTACCCGTTGCAATCGCCTTTGATGCTAATAATATATTGCCCGTTGCTGAAGCAATGCGCAAACGCTACCCAAGCGTAAAAATAATTATATGTGCTGATGATGACAGCCTATCTCGGTGCTCAGAATGCAAAGCACCCGTTAATTTACACAACGGCACAAGCTGTGCAACCTGCGGCGAACCTCACAAAAAGAAAAATGCTGGTATTGATGTTGCAAGCTTGGCGGCTATGCAACTGGGTTGTAAATGGATCAAGCCAGAATTTGTAGACCAAGACGAACGATTCAAACAATACTGCAAAAACCAAGGCAAACTGACCGACTTCAACGACGTTCATATGAAAGATGGGCTGCACCTGGTGCTTCAGCAAGTCGACAAAGCACTCGATGACTTCAATTTTCGCATTGCGCTAAATCCGCGCGGGTCCACTCAACAGGGGGGTGGGGATGATACAGAAAAACTTGTTCCTATTGATACCACTGCAGAATTACTCACTCGCTTCTCATTAATATACGGAGAAGGCGGCATTGTTTTTGATCGCAAATTTCACAAAATAATCAAACTGACCGACATGCGTGATGCCTGTGTCTCACGTGAAATACATCGCACATGGCAAGAATCACATGATCGTGATTTAGTCATGATGGAAGAAGTCGGCTTTGATCCTAGCAAGCAAGATAAAAACATCACTTGTAACCTATTTGATAAATGGCCAACAACGCCACAAAAAGGCAAGTGTGAACTCCTTTTAGAACTGCTTGATTACATGTGCATGGGATGCAATGACCAAGGGCTAACTTATGATTGGATTTTAAAATGGCTCGCTTACCCTATACAACACCCTGGTGCAAAAATGAAAAGCGCTGTCGTTATTCACGGCCCGCAAGGCACCGGCAAAAACCTATTCTTTGAAACCGTCATGTCAATCTACGGGCAATACGGCAGAACCATTGACCAATCAGCTATTGAAGACCAATTTACCGATTGGATCAGCAAGAAATTATTCCTTATTGCCGATGAGGTCATTGCCAGATCAGAAAAATGGCACATTAAAAATAAACTAAAAGGCATCATTACCGGCGATTGGGTTCGCGTAAATACAAAAAACAAAATTGCTTACGATGAAAAAAACCACGTCAACCTCGTATTCCTGTCAAACGAGCACATGCCTGTCGTCCTTGAAGAAGATGACCGCCGTTATGCTGTTGTCTGGACACCTGAAAAACTCAGTGCCGATTTTTACAAAGCAGTCGGTACCGAAATAAGAGACGGCGGATCTGAAGCTCTACATGATTACTTACTAAACTTGCCGATAGGCGACTTCAACGAACACACCAAGCCACCACAAACCCAAGCTAAAAAAGACCTAATTGATCTAAGCAAAGATAACGTGCTGCGTTTTTATGATGATTGGATGGGCGGCGAACTAGAAGGAATCCCTATTATGCCCGTTTTATCCTCAGATATTTATGAACTCTATAAAGTTTGGACTGCCCAGCAAGGCGTAAGGGCCACATCAATGAACCAACTTGTACATGCATTATCAAAACGACAAGGCATGGATAAAAAACTGGCTCGATACCTTGATGGTACCAAACAAAAACAAAAACGCTTTCTATTTCCACTGCAGAAAACAGAACCTGATGATCCAGCGCAAAGTAAATCCGCTTGGCTAGGCCAATGTGTTGCTGAATTTAGCGCTGCAGTGGACAAATATAAGGAATTTTAAACAAATCATGGGACAGAGGGACAGACTAGGCCCCCTATGGGACATAGCAATGGGACATACTAAGTTATTGATAAATAACTAATGTTACAGAGGGGACAGACTAAACCCTCTACGTGTACACGGGAGAGTAATTATTTTAATTTATAAAAAATAAAACTCTCACATACATGGAAAAAGTATGTCCCCTATGTCCCGTCTGTAACATTACTTAATATTCATGGACTTATATAAAAATTAGTCTGTCCCATAGTATGTAACACCCTGTCCCATTACTTTTACTGGTAAAAAAAATGAAAATAACCTGTGGACCAGAAAATACAGAAGAATTTAAAAAACAGCTTAAACAGCGCTTTCCTGGCGTAATGCCGTTAATTAAGTCGCTTTATACCGCTGGCATGATTGATGGCCTTAGAGGCATAACAATCAGCCCGCTAAGTGCCGAAGATGAAGCTAGCGCGAATGACGACCCCGAAGCGCAAGAAATCAACCTAAAATGCGGCGATTGCAAAAACTACCGATACGACACAGTAGGCTTTGGTGACGGCATAGGCGAATGCAAAAAGAACATACAGCAAAGAATCCCCATTAATCCCCGCACAAATGCCTGTGCGCTGTTTGAGGCGAGAAAATGAGCCAATCCCTAACACAAGCCGCTTTTGCTGAAGAGATCGGCGTAAAGCGAAGCTACATCACTCAACTAAAAAAAGAGGGGCGATTAGTCATGCAAGATGGCAAAGTTTTAGTCGATGAATCCATTGAGCTAATTAATAACACCAAAGACCCTAGCAAGGCCGGTGTTGTAGCGCGGCATGCAAAAGAGCGTGAAAGCAAGCAAGAGCCAGCTAGAGCGATTGAGGCAATAGATGATGATGGTAGCTCGTTTAATTTTTGGAAAACCAAAAACGAAAAACGAAAATTTTTAGATGCTGACCGTGAAAGCCAAGTAAGAAGCAAGGAATTATTTGAGGTTGCAGACGTAAAGATGGCGGTATTAGATTCAGACGCCATTATCAGAAATCGCCTTGAATCTATGCCTGATCTATTAGCGCCACAACTGGCAATTGAAAGTGACGAGCACAAAGTAAGACTGCTTTTAATGGACCAAATCGAATGGCTACTGAGTGAGCTATCTAAAGGATTTAATGAGATGAGTGCTTAATATGTATGCCAACGCCAAACAAATCATCAACGCCACTCGCGCAAAAGCCTTTGCACCACGCAAGCACTTGAGCGTTTCTGAATGGTCAGATAAAAACCGCCGTCTATCAAAAAAAGGCAGTGCGGAGCCTGGGCCTTGGCGGACTGATCGTAACCCACCCTTACGTGAACCGATGGATTGCCTCAGTGGTCGATCATCCGTGCGTGATGTGGTGTTAATGTTTCCAATTCAATCAGGTAAGACTGAATGTGCCATAAACGCACTAGGCTACACCATGGAGCACAACCCTGGGCCTATTATGGTGTGCTTGCCTGCTGAAATATCCATGCACAAATGGATTAATCAGAAACTTAACCCGATGATCGAAGAAACCCAAGCGGTACGCGATACCATGACCAGCTTAAACAGTCGGGAATCTGCCAATACCAAAACCTTCAAAGATTTTCTCGGTGGACAGCTATATTTAGAGCATGCAGGGAGTTCGGCACGCTTAAAATCAACCAGTGTTAGAACCTTAATTGTCGATGAATTAGACGAATTTGCTGCTAATTTAACCGGCGGGGATGATCCCGTTGATCTATTGCTGGGTAGAACTTCAGCTTTTCCCGCTACTTTTAAACGATTATTTATATCAACCCCGCAAATAAAAGGCATTTCGCGTACAGAATCCATGTACGAAAAAAGCGACCAGCGAAAATTTTACCTAGCTTGTCCGCATTGCGGATATGAACAGCATCTTGAATGGGCAGGCTTGCAATGGGGCGCTAATGGACAGCATCCGCGTTATGTTTGCAGAGATTGTGGCACGCTGGGTACCGAGATCGAATGGAAGCAACAAACCAGCAGCGGTCGCTGGTGCGCAGAAAACCCCGCAGGAAAAATGCGCGGTTATCACATTAATGGCCTGTACTATCAAATCGGATTAGGGCCGCGATGGGAAACGCTAGTAGAAATGTGGCTAGAAGCGCAAAACGACCCCGCAAGACTAAAAACCTTTGTGAATGATCGCCTAGCACAAGCGTGGGAAGATCCCGTTATGCGTGCGGTAAAACTCAATATTGTTTCTGATAGAGCCGAGCCGTATAAATTACGCATTGCACCGCATGGCGTGGGTGCGATTACAGCGGGCGTTGATACCCAAGATAACCGTTTAGCTGTGCATATTGTTGGCTGGGGTAAAGGCATGACCGCATGGAGTTTAGATTATATCGAGCTAATGGGGGATCCCGCTGATGCGGCTGTTTGGGTTTCACTCACGGAATTACTCAATAAACCCATAGAACATGAAAATGGCGGTTACTTACCCATACTCGCCACCGCGATTGATGGCGGTGGGCATAGAACAGAAGCGGTAAAAAACTACGTGCGCAGTCGAATGATTAAGCGGCCAATGGTAATTTTTGGCGCTGTTGCCAACAATGCGCCCATTTTATCCCGATCAAAAGCGCAAGATGTAAACTGGAAAGGCAGACTAGATAAACGCGGCGTACATATTCAACACGTCGGTACCGTTGCAGCAAAGCACGTCTTTTATGGCCGCTTATCCACTGATGGCGATAAAGAAAGAGATAAACGCCTACTGCATTTTTCAGAAGATTTTGATCCTGCCTTTTTTGCTGGCTTAACCTCAGAAACCTACGACCCGCGTAAAAACCGCTTTATTAACCGCCGTGGCGCAAGAAATGAGCCACTAGATTGCTGGGTTTATGCTTATGCCGCTGCACATCACCCTGAACTAAGGTTGCAGTTATATACTCAGAAGCGATGGGATGAAGTATTGATTAAAAAATTAGCAAAAGAGCAGGTTGAGAAGATCCAAGCAGTACCAGAAGCCAACAAACCCAAAAAACCTAAAAAGAATTCGAGCCTATTATGAGCGGAATAATTAATCAAATGCGTTGTGTTGTTACTGAGATTATTGATGATGATGAGCAATCAAGGGCGATTGTCTACGCTTTGATTCAGCAGTTTGGCGGGGAGCGTTTTTATTTGCCTAGTAATGATTACGAAATGCGTAATCGAGAAATCAAGGTGCTGCATCAAGCAGGGGTTAAGCATGAAATTCTGGCCAAACGCTTCGGGCTTTCAGTAAAAACGATTTATCGGATCGTAAAGTAATTTTATTTTTATAAGGTGGATTTATGTTTTTTATTGCAGATTTTATTGAATATTTTTTTAGGCCAAAATACGTGATTATGAGGGGAGCACACATAGACAATAGAGCTTTATTGTTTATAGGGTCCAGCGCCATATATATTCGCGAAGATAATATTGGATACGTTGAATTTAGAAATATGAATAATATATTTAATAAGCCGTATAGGTATTATTCATCAAATATTTATAAAAAAATATATTCAAGAAAAGAATTAAAAAAATGGCGTAAATTGCTGGGTGATAGGCATGAGGCCGTACTTGAATACAGATGTATGGATTGGCGCCGACTCTAAGAAAAATATTTACCCAATTCTCATTTTTTGCCTTATTTTGTCCCAAACTTAATGCCATGATTGCAACATGGCTTATACACAAGATCAATTAACCACATTAGAAACTGCTTATTCGCAAGGAATTACGAGTATGCAGCACAATGGCAGGCGTGTTGAATATCGCTCATTAGAAGAAATGAAACGATTAATCGACAGCATGCGTTCTGAGCTGGGCGTTTCTACTTCGCGATCAAGCCGATCTCGCGTGATTAATGTGCTGGGGGGTAAAGGATTATGAACGGTAATGTGATTCCCCTTAAAAAACGACATTATGAAGCCGCGAGCAAATCGACGCGGACTAAAAACTGGTTAGCACCTTCCACAGATGCCAACACAGCAATTATCGATCCCGCAATTATGCGCAATCGAGCGCGTGATTTAGTTAGAAATAACCCGTGGGCAGCAAAAGGCGTTTCCGTTGTTGTTAATAACACCATTGGGCAGGGTATCCGCTGCCAATGGCAAGCCAAAAGCAAACGCAAAAGCACGCAAGTACAGAAATTATGGAAAACATGGGCCGAAAGCACGCAATGCGATGCACAAGGTCTAAGTAATTTTGCAGGCATTCAACAAACCGTGATGCGCTCAGTCGCAGAATCAGGCGAATGCTTGGTGAGATTGCGCACCCGTCTTGCCAAAGATGGCTTGGCCGTTCCGTTTCAAATTCAAACACTCGAACCCGATTTTTTATATCCATACAAAGATGGCGTACTCGATAACGGCGGCTATATTCAGCGAGGTATTGAATACAATGCCATTGGGCAGCGTGTTGCTTATTACTTGTATAAAACCCATCCAGGCAGTACGGGCCGATATTACAGTTCTTTTGGGGATGCGAGTTTTTCGCGTGTTCCAGCGTATGAAGTTATCCATTGTTTTAGGGTTGATAGACCCGGACAAGAGCGCGGTGTTTCTTGGCTGGCTCCGGTAATGATTCGCTTACGTGAACTTGATATTTTTGAAGATGCGTTTTTAAATCGCCAAAAATTAGCTAATTTATTTGCCGCTTTTATCTCAACCGATAATCCCGACGAAACAGAAGAAGAATTTTCCGATATGGAAGAGCTGGTTTCCGGTGCGATGTACTTAATGAAATCAGGCCGTGAAGTTAATTTTTCAACACCACCACCTGCTGATGATTACGGGCCTTATACCTTAGCTAATTTACGCGCGGTTTCAGCGGGCCTAGGGATTACTTACGAATCCTTAACCGGTGATTTATCCGAAGTTAACTTTTCATCAGCCCGTATGGGTTGGCAGGAATTTGGTCGCAGTATTGAAAGTTGGCGCTGGCAAATGCTTATCCCTCAGTTATGCGATGGCGTGGCTCAGTGGTTTGAAGATTTCGCAGGCCTAACGGATGTTGAACATAGCTGGACACCACCTGCTCGCATGATGGTTGATCCTGCTAGAGAATTACCGCCGATTATTTCCGCAGTACGTGCTGGCTTGATGTCGCTTTCTGAAGCATTGCGATCACGCGGCTATGATCCAACGCAAGTATTAAACCAAATTAAACAAGATAATGATTTGCTCGATTCATTGGGCTTAGTGTTAGACAGTGATCCGCGTAACACCGCTGGTCAAGGTCAAATTCAATCAACAGGAATAAACGATGTCAAATCAGACAAGAACAATACCGACCTTACAGACTAGAGCTGCTTTTGTTCCCACAACGCTTAATGAAGATGAGCGCACGGTCGAACTTACATGGACAACAGGTTCACAAGTTCGCCGCGTTGATTCGTGGGCAGAAAGAGAATGGATTGAAGAATTAAGCCTTGCCAATGGGCACGTTAATTTAGAACGCTTAAATGCCGGGGCGCCATTATTGGCAAACCATAGCAGTTACGATTTAAAAGACGTGATTGGCGTAGTGGAAAGGGCATGGATTGAAGGCGGCGAAGGTCGTGCGCAAGTTAAATTTAGTGAGCGCGAAGAAGTCGCTCCGATTATTGCTGATGTTAAAGCGGGCGTATTAAGAAATATTAGTGTTGGCTATAAAGTTAACATGTTTGAAAAGCAAGAAGAAAGACAAGATGAATTAGTGGTCTACAGGGCAGTAGATTGGGAACCTATGGAAATTTCCTTAGTAACGATTCCAGCGGATGCAGGCGCACAAGTGCGTAGTGATGCTGGCAATCATAATGTAATGATAACCAACGAGGTTAAAGCAATGGCTGATCCAGTCGAAAACAAGCAGACCGAAAAGCGGGCGGCGGAAGCTCCGACTGAACCGGTCAAAGCAACAGAAGATACAACAGCAATCACAGTGCAAGCTATCAAAGGTGAGCGTGTTCGTGTCGCTGAAATTAGAAAGTTTGGCAAGCTATCACGCATGGATGATAAATCCATTGATGAAATGATCGAGCGCGGTGTAAGCGCTAGTGATGCCAAAGAAGAAATTTTAAAACATTGGTCAGATAAAGTGGATAACGAAACAACGCGAAGTGATACATCAGTAACAACTGATGCAGCTGATAAGTTTATTGATGCCGGTGTTAACGCGATTTTAGGTCGTGCTGGTGTTGAGAAAATGGACAGCGGCAACGAGTTGCGCGGTATGCGAATGACTGAACTGGCTAAGCTGTGCTTAGAGCGTTCAGGTGCATCCGCTAAAGGGCTTGATGAACGTGAAATGGTGAAACGTGCCTTTTCTCAATCAACCAGTGATTTTCCTGTCTTGCTAGAAAACGCTATGCACAAAACCTTACAAGGTTCTTATGCAACAGCACCCGATACATGGTCGCGCTTTTGTGCAACGGGTTCTGTCACTGATTTTAGAGCGCACAACCGATTCCGCTTAGGATCGTTTGGCAATCTTGATTCTGTTAATGAAAACGGCGAATTTGAAAACAAATCAATTCCAGATGGTGAAAAATCTAGCATTCAAGCAGATACCAAAGGGAATGTGATTAATATTAGTCGTAAGACCATTATTAATGATGACCTTTCAGCGTTTATTGGCTTAGCTAATATGTTAGGTCGTTCAGCACGTCGCACGATTGAGGCAGATGTTTACGCCTTATTAGCAAGTAACCCAGTAATGCTAGATGGCATCGCGCTATTCCATGCAGATCATGGAAACTTAGCAGGTTCTGGTAGCGTTGTTTCAGTTGCTTCAATTGAAGCAGGCCGCGTTGCAATGGCTAAACAAATGGATATTTCAGGAAATGATTTTCTTGATTTACGTCCTAATGCTTGGCTAGGCGGCATGAGTACAGGTGGTACAGCAAGAGAAGTCTTGGGTGCTGAATACAACGATGATTCACAGAAAAATCAACGTAAACCTAACATCATTCGCGGCTTAGTCGGCGATATTGTTGATTCACCTCGTATTGCGGGTACAGATTGGTACTTATTTGCAGATGCAGCGGATGCACCTGTGATTGAAGTCGCTTTCCTAAACGGTGAACAAGCGCCATTCTTAGACAGCATGGAAGGCTTTAATGTTGACGGTTTACAGTGGAAAGTTCGCTTAGATTACGGTGTTGCTGCGATGGATTATCGCGGTGCATATAAAAACGCAGGCGCTTAATTAGGCTAATCATGTAGCGGCTTAGCTTGCTTTGTCGCTACATCATAAATTTTAGGAGTAAAGATCATGGCGAATAATTATATTAAGGGTGAAGTAAACCCTAGAACATGGACAAACGGCGGGGCAGCAGTGAGTTCTGGTGATCCCGTTGTTATCGGTGCAATGTTATGTATTGCATTAGGCGATATTGCCGGTGGTGCAACAGGTGAAGTGGCAACAACAGGCGTTTTTGAATTAGCCAAAGCGGATGCAGCGGTTATTGCTCAAGGTGAATTTGTTACTTGGGATTCATCAGCGAGTAATTTTGACGATGCAAGTGCAACACCAGCAACGGGTGATGTGACGCT
>Ga0209081_1000698_pt1 | contig 20250 bp, 14 predicted proteins | sample GOMGulsemesocosm_4_FD_184636 | JGI IMG/M metagenome (GOLD analysis project Ga0209081, IMG submission 184636) | Methane-oxidizing microbial communities from mesocosms in the Gulf of Mexico - GOM15B Gulf of Mexico (SPAdes) (version 2) | ecosystem: Environmental > Aquatic > Marine > Cold seeps... | reverse complement strand
GGCTAATATCACAATCTATACCAGCATTGTTATGATCTTATAAAACAGGGCTTAAATAGCGTATTAAGCGGCATTCAGCCTAAAACTAACTAACATTAATCAGACAAAGTAATTCATAGCTCATATCACTTGGATTTCCATGCTCTCATAATTGTCTAAATATTGGACAATTTAAACTGTAGCCTTTGAATAGAGGTTGGAAGCGCAACTGTACGGAAAGTAATGCTAGTTTCTAAAGTAAGTTGATAGCTGAGGTGAGATTGTAAACGTTGAATTTCCGCTTACAGCCAAAAGCAGTCAGTTGAAAATAATTTTACGCTCACAAATTTTATTTTCTTTTTTTATAAATTTGTCTTCGACCTAGAATGATTATTAATATAGTCATTATTTTCCAGGTCCCATTTGATTGAATCAGTAATAGCTTCAATTACCAATTGACCTATTAACTCCCCTATTAGCGTATGTTTTCCACAAAATTCAATGCTTGTTTCTGCTGTTTTTTGTGATGCAACGATAATTGAGTCTGTTCCTGTTCCAGTAGCAATATCATTGGAAATTGGACTTTTAATATTCGCTTTTTGTAAGGCAGCCGCTTTAGCTTCAGTGATGATCATTATGGCTTCAACCATTGCGGCAGGTGTAAAAGTCGCGGTACTTATTAGTATGATATTAATAGTATCGTGTTCCAAACAGATAGAGGAGAGGTGACGATATTCAGCATAATCTCCTGCTCGTCTGGGATTTGATAATCCTGTTGTCAGTACAACAATAATATCTACATTTTCAACCTTAACCTGCTTTATACGCATCGATTTCATGGATGCAGCCGTCATCATACCTGCCGTAATACCTTGCCAATCCTGTTGATGACAATAATTATTTAATGTGATATCAGGTTTTTCGGTACTACAAAGCTTTTTAGGGACATTTAAGTTAACAATATGCTTAACTTCCTTAAAGCCTCCATTAAGTATAGCGGAGCTTAATGTGTTGAATGGAACGACAAATTCTAAATGAATATGATCATCAGTCTGCTCAAAGAGTATTTGAGCTGGAAAAGTAGTTGAATGACTGCACATTTAAGGTTATGAAACTCTTTTTCTATATTTATTTTAGTTTAAAAAACAAGTTTTTATAATGATATCTCATCTTACATTTGCTAAGCGAAAATGAGAGTCATCTATATCGCTAGTAAGGTAAAACAGGCATTGCTTGCTGTGGACGTTTCCCTTGTAATGCGCTTAAAAAAGCAACAATATCGATAACCTGTCCATCTGATAAGTCTTTATCTAATTGTAATTTTGCCATGATTTTTACAGCTAAATCCAATGCTTTAACTTTACCATTATGGAAATATGGAGCCGTTAAAGTAATATTCCTTAAAGTAGGAACTTTCCAAAAATTATCATCTTTTTTATTGCCTGTCACTAGCGAGCGTCCCTTATCTTGTTTAAATTGAAAGCGTTGTTCGTACTTTGAATGTTCGATAATGGGGAATCGTTGAAAAGCGCCCAAGCCATTAAAAGTCGCACCACCATGACAGCGATTACAGCCTGTTTCAATAAAAAGCTTCATCCCTCTAATTTGTTGTTCTGTCATGGCGAGTAAATCACCATTGATGTACTGATCAAAAGCACTATTAGGGGTGATTAAGGTTCTTTCATAACTCGCAATTGCCTGACTAAGCCCCTGTTTAGATAAAGGTAACTCGGCCTTGTTAAAAGCCCGCTGATAACCAGGTATGTTAGCTAACCGTGTAATCACTTGATGCCAGGTTTGCTGGCCCATTTCGTCTGGGTTTGTTATCGGCATAGTGGATTGCTCTTCTAGGCTACTTACTCTTCCATCCCAAAACTGTTTTTTATTAAACGCTGCATTCCATACTGTGGGGGCACTACGCAGCCCCACTTTTCCATCAATTCCAATAGAGCCACCACGATTATCTTCACCCCCTAACATAAGGTTATGGCAGCTGGCACAAGAAACCGTAGCGTTACTTGATAAGCGTTTGTCATGAAATAACATTTTTCCGAGTGCTACTTTTTCTATACTCATCGGATTTTCATCGGGTGCGATAACTTGGCTAGGTAATGCCAATAGTCGAGGAGAAGATATCATAGGAATAAGTAAATATACCCCTACTAGCAAAAGCATTAAAAGCAGAATAGTTGGTTTGTTCATAATCTCTAGGGACTAATAAGAGAAGGTGAAAGGAAAATTCACCTGATATTGATTATAAAATGAGGGGGGGGAAAGCCAGGTAACACAAGAGATAAGCTTAGTTTCAAGCTTAAGCATTGCCAGCGCATCAAATCCACCCTAATTAAACAGAGTTAGGGCGGAGGATGTTAATGTTTAATAAATTTGTGCTTGAGCATTTTCTGTTTTGCTCATAAATTTAAACTTTAAGTTAAAAAAAGCACAAGCAGCAATCATCCAGTAAAAGAAATTAGTCACTGCACCTGGCGCATATTTTTCTATACGTAGAGCAAACCCTGCTATATTGGCATCTGGGAAATAAGGTGACATCCAATAAAAACTAGCGGATGTAATTAGCCACTCTAAACTGATTGCAAATAATAAGGTCATTGCAATCAACAACACTTGCTTTAATGAATTAACTTTTAACGATGTTAAGGAGCGAGCCACCCAATACATCAAATAATACGCTGGTAGTAACATCACATAAGCTTGGGTTACACAAAAATTGCTCGCACCATAATAGCTAATAGACACCCAATCAATTAGAACGGCAACAATAATTAAAGGGATAGGTGCTAAAAAGTTTTTAAAATAAACACCCGTAATAAAAATTGCAGCTAAAGTAAAATCGGGCAAGTGAACTTCTAAATGTGCCGTGCTCTGATACCCTCTCGTTAAAATCATCAACAACACCATAAATATCATAGATATACTGTATTTTACAGTTATGCCGTTATTCTTTGTAATGTCCATCATCACCTCCATATTTTATTCTTAGAAAAATTATGCTCGCAGTCTAGCGTATTAAGCAGTAATGTTGCAAATTACCCAAACCAAGATAGCTATTAATAAACTCTCAATTTTGAGTGGAATTTTGCTATTACGATAGCAATACGGGGATGATCATTTTATTATTCCCTAGGCTTTTTTAGCGATGCACTAAAACGCTCAGATAATCGTTTGCTTGCTGCCACCATATTATTAAGTGCAGGTTTTACTTCATCCCAGCCTCTGGTTTTTAAGCCGCAGTCAGGGTTGACCCATAATCTTTGCGCAGGAATGCGTTGTGCTGCTTTTTCCATTAATTCCACCATAGAATCTATAGAGGGAATATTGGGTGAATGGATATCATAAACACCGGGCCCAATTTCATTGGGGTAAGCAAACTGATCAAACACATCCAACAATTCCATATCCGAACGTGATGTTTCAATGGTAATGACATCTGCATCCATTGCCGCGATTTCTGCGATGATGTCATTAAACTCCGAATAACACATGTGAGTATGGATTTGGGTTTCGTCTTTGACGCCATTGGCAGTGATTCTAAATGCGTATGTCGCCCAGTCCAGGTATGTTTTCCATTGCGATTGCCTTAAGGGCAACCCCTCTCTTAAGGCGGCTTCATCAATCTGAATAATCTGAATGCCTGCCTATTCCAGATCCAGTACTTCATCGCGGATGGCTAATGCCAATTGCAAACAGGTTGCTGAACGGGGTTGGTCATCACGCACGAACGACCAGTTCAAAATAGTGACAGGTCCGGTTAACATGCCTTTCATGGGTTTGCTCGTTAACGATTGAGCATATTGAGTCGTACCAACTGTCATCGGGTTCGGGCGTGAAACATCACCGACAATAATGGGTGGTTTAACACAGCGAGAGCCATACGATTGCACCCAGCCAAATTGCGTGAAGCTGAAGCCCGTTAATTGTTGGCCAAAGTATTCCACCATATCATTTCTTTCGGCTTCACCATGGACCAGAACATCTAGCCCCAATAATTCCTGCTCGCGCACACAGTCTTTAATTTCCTCTTGCATAGCGAGTTGGTATTGATGAGCACCTATGAGACCAAGCCGGTAATCGCGGCGGGTTTTTCTGATCTCTATGGTTTGTGGAAATGAGCCGATGGTGGTAGTAGGAAATAGGGGGAGTTCTAATCTCTTTGCCTGGATTTCTGCGCGTTGAGGATAGCGAGAATCCCGCTGCCCCATCAACTCGTTTATATCACTGACACGTTGTTTAACGGCATCATCATGCACCCGTTTGGATTGTTGGCGGTTTTTAATCGCTTCCGCGTTAGCCGATAATTGTTGGGATACACTGTCACGCCCTTCATTTAAAGCTTTGGCCAGGGTTTCTAGTTCTGCCAGTTTCTGCACCGCAAATGCGAGCCAGGATTGAATGCTCTCATCCAATTGTTGCTCATTGTCTAAGTCAACCGGGACATGCAGTAATGAACATGAAGGTGCCAGCCAGAGTCGTTCTTGTAGTGCTTTATGAACCGGCTCCAACCAATCCAGAGTGGCTGTCAGGTCTGTTTTCCAGATATTACGCCCATTGATAATGCCCAGTGATAGCACTTTATCATCAGCCAGATATGTCAGTACTTGCCCCACTTCATCTTGGGCATTAATCGTGTCTAAGTGTAGCCCGTTAACAGGGAGCTGACAGGCCAGAGCCAAGTTTTCTTTCAATTGCCCAAAGTAAGTGGCTAAAAGAATGTTGATTGAGCTAGTTTCTAATTGCGCATACGCTTGCTTAAAAGCCTGTTGCCACGACTCATTAAGCTCAGTAACTAATATAGGTTCATCTATTTTCACCCATTCTATTCCTTGCTCTGCCAATAACTGAAGTAACTGAACATAAACAGGTAATAATTGCTCCAATAAAGCCAACTTATCCGAGTCATCTTTTGCTTTACCTAAAGAAAGATAGGTGACTGGACCGAGAATAACAGGTTTAACTTTTACCCCTTGTTGCTTAGCCTCTTCAAGCTGCTGTAATAATCGCTCAGCATGCAGTGAAAACAGGGTCTCTTTATCAAATTCGGGGACAATATAATGGTAATTAGTATCAAACCATTTAGTCATTTCGCCCGCATGTACACATTGAGACTCTAAATCGCCTGCTGAACGTCCGCGTGCAGCTCTAAAATAATTATCCAAAGTATTACTATTATTTTGTACCACGCGTTTTGGCAGGTTACCGAATAAAAAGCTGGTATCCAGTACCTGATCATAAAAAGAAAAGTCACCGACGGGCACTAAATCAAGAGTCGCCTGATCTTGCCAATGTTGTTTACGCAATCTTGCGGCAATTTGCTGTAGCTCAACCTGAAAAATTTCTTGTTTCCAATATTTTTCCAGAGCAAATTTCAATTCACGTTTTGCACCTATGCGGGGAAAGCCGAGGTTATGTGTTGTTATCATTGTCTTGCTCGTTAATTTAATAAAAAACTATTGTATGAGGCTTAAGTGATGAGCAATAATGATAAGTTTTAGCGATTCAATGAGTTTTCCTCATATATGATTGAGCACAGTCACCTTAAAATAATACATGCCCTGCATACCAACGGTACACTGACAGAAGCGGCAAATGCTTTATGTCTAAGTCAATCAGCGTTATCTCACCAGATACGTTATCTGGAAAAAAAGCTGGAGGTTAGCTTATGGGAGAGGGAAGGGCGTAGCCTACGTCTGACTCAGGCTGGAGAATTACTGTTACAGGTTGCTCAGCAAATTTTACCGGTATTATCGCAAACAGAAAAAACTCTGAAAGCTTACGGTGAAGGCTTGCAGGGGACGCTGCATATCGGCGTGGAATGTTACCCCTGTTATCAATGGCTCAGCGGGGTTATTGGTGTGTTTTTACAACAAATGCCTGACGTGGATATTGATATAGTGAATAAATTTCAATTTTCGGGCTTAGAGGGCTTGTTAAATCACCATATTGATATTTTGGTGACCCCTGATTTTGTCAAAAAAGAAAAGATCCATTACGAAACTTTAAGCGTTTATGAATTAGTCATCGTATTGGCTGCCAATCATCCTCTCGCTGAACTTGAGTATTTTATGCCTGAACATCTGGCCAATGAAACCCTGCTAAGCTTTCCCGTGCCGCTGGAGAGACTGGATATTTATAGCTGCTTTATGACTCCCTCGCATATTACCCCAGCCAGACACAAAGCCATTGAGTCACTGGAAATCATGTTGGAAATGACTGCGTTAAACCGCGGGCTATGTGTATTACCTGCATGGTTAGCCGATGATAAATGCGAGATGCTTAAGCTTAAAAAAATGCCCATTGGGCTAGGCGGTATGCATAAAAAACTGTTTTTGGCGATGCGGGAATCTGATAAGTCGATTAGCTATATCGAAAAGTTTATTGCTGTGGGCAAGGTAACAGCTGAGCAAATGGGAGTTCGCTAAGCAACATAAAGTAAGTCTTGTTATTAACTATTAAATACATTATATTGTGTTAAATTTTTACTATATGTACTACATATAGTTATTTGAACAATAATAGAATCAGGGAATCCGGTGTCAATCCGGAACTGTCGCGCAACGGTGTTAGGAATTTATTCCTTCAGTCCGATACCTGAATTGATTTAAACCTCCGAGTCTCGCGTCAAGGCTCAGGGCGGGATATTTTTGTGCAGTTGCATGTTTCCCCCTCTGGCCAGCGATTTATTTATGCCAAAGGACATTATGCAAACCGAAGCAACGCCCAACACTCTCAAAGACCTGCCTAGTCAGGCTCAAACGACTGAGAATTCAAACAATAACCCTCCTGAGTTACGCCGGGTTATCCGACGTAATGGTCAACAGACCGCCTTTGATCGCAGCAAAATTGCACTGGCTTTAAGTAAGGCCTTTTTAGCGGTAGAAGGTAACGCCGCATCAGACTCCAGCAGAATACATGAGACCGTAGACAAGCTAACCACACAGGTGGTTAATGCCTTGTTTCGTCATTTGCCTGAAGAGGCGACGGTACATATTGAAAATATACAGGATCAGGTTGAGCTGGCATTAATGCGCTTTGGTGAACAAAAAGTCGCCCGTGCCTATGTACTATATCGTGAACAGCATGCGCAGCAACGTGCCAGTGAGGAAGCGCCAGAACAAGAGCAGGTAAGCCTTTATATTATTGATAATGCAGGGCAGCGTAAATCACTCGACAATGCCTTATTGCTCGGCATGATCGAGGAAGCGATGACGGGTCTTGAGCAGGTTGATGCAGCGAAATTGTTAAAAATCACGCTGGATTCAGTTTACGATGGCATGAGCGAAGCCGATTTATATACCTCTTTGTTAATGAGCGCGCGTAGTCTGATTGACAGTGAGCCAAATTATAGCCAGGTTTCGGCGCGTTTGTTATTGCAGCAGTTACGCCGTGAAGCACTGGGTTTCTTTGATGGCTATCCTGTTGCCACAACGCAGCCTGATATGACCACGCTTTATGCAGATTATTTCAAAAGTTATATCAAAGGGGCTGTCGAACTGGAATTACTCGACAGTACCTTATTAAGCTATGATTTAGATAAGCTTGCAGCGGCTATTTTGCCAGAACGGGATTACCAGTTTGAGTATCTTGGCTTGCAAACACTTTACGACCGTTATTTTATTCATCAGGGGCAAACTCGTATTGAATTGCCGCAGGCCTTTTTTATGCGTGTTGCTATGGGGCTGGCGATTAATGAGGTTGATCGGGAACAACGCAGTATTGAATTTTATCAGTTGTTGTCATCGTTTGATTTTATGTGCTCTACGCCAACATTATTTAACTCTGCTACACCTTGTCCGCAGCTATCCTCCTGCTATTTAACCACCGTTCCCGATGATCTGGCGGGTATCTATTCATCCCTAAAAGATAATGCCATGCTGTCGAAATTTGCCGGTGGTTTGGGTAATGATTGGACACGCGTTAGAGGCTTGGGTGCACATATCAAAGGCACCAATGGTGAATCACAGGGTGTCGTGCCATTTTTAAAAGTGGCCAATGATACGGCGGTGGCGGTTAACCAAGGCGGAAAGCGCAAGGGCGCGGTATGTGCCTATCTGGAAACCTGGCATATTGATATCGAAGAGTTTCTGGATTTGCGTAAAAACACCGGCGATGAGCGCCGCCGTACGCATGATATGAATAGCGCCAATTGGGTGCCTGATCTGTTTATGAAACGGGTGGCTGAAGAAAAAGCGTGGACCTTGTTTTCGCCTGAAGAAGCACCTGATCTGCATGATTTATACGGCCAGGCGTTTGAGAAAGCTTATGTGGCCTGCGAAGAAAAAGCCGCGCGGGGCGAGATTAAATTATTCAAAACCGTTCAGGCCGTTGATCTATGGCGAAAAATGCTCAGCATGTTATTTGAAACAGGGCATCCCTGGATTACCTTCAAAGATCCCTGCAATATTCGCTATACCAACCAGCATGTCGGTAGTGTACATAGCTCTAATTTATGCACTGAAATTACCTTGCATACCAATGATAATGAAATTGCCGTGTGTAACTTAGGTTCAATTAATCTAGCTGCGCATACCAATGAAAACGGGCTGGATTTAGACAAGCTGGAAAAAACCATTACTACCGCGATGCGTATGCTGGATAACGTGGTGGATTACAATTACTATGCGGTGCCACAGGCAAGAACATCCAATTTACGTCATCGACCTGTAGGCTTGGGCATGATGGGGTTTCAAGACAGTTTATATCAACAAAATATAGCCTACACCTCGGAACAGGCGGTGGAATTTGCCGATACCTCGATGGAAGCGATCAGTTATTTTGCCATTAAAGCCTCATCCGATCTGGCTGCCGAACGGGGAAAGTATTCCAGCTATCAGGGGTCTTTATGGAGCCAGGGTATTTTGCCACTGGATTCCAATGAGAAACTGATGCAGGAGCGGCAGAATTACTTACAGTGTGATAACAGCAGCACACTGGATTGGGATAGCTTAAGAACTAAGATATTACAGCAGGGAATGCGTAACAGTAATTGTTTGGCGATTGCCCCGACGGCCACGATTTCCAATATCTGTGGTGTCAGTCAATCCATTGAACCCACGTTTCAGAACCTGTATGTAAAATCAAATTTGTCGGGTGAATTTACCGTGCTGAACCGCCATTTAGTCAATAGCCTAAAAGCGATCAATCTCTGGGATGAGGTGATGGCTAATGACTTGAAATATTATGATGGTTCGGTACTCAATATTGAACGTATCCCCGATGATATCAAAGCGCTTTATGCCACAGCGTTTGAAATGGACAGTCGTTGGCTTATCGAAGCTGCTTCCCGTCGGCAAAAATGGATAGACCAGGCGCAAAGTTTGAACCTTTATCTGGCAGAACCTTCTGGAAAAGCCTTAGATCAACTCTATAAATTGGCTTGGGTACGTGGCTTAAAAACCACTTATTACCTTCGCTCAAGAGGGGCAACTCACTTGGAAAAAACCGTCAGTCAAGCTGAACCTGTTGAAGAACCTAAGGTTTGTTCGATTCTTGATCCTGATTGTGATGCCTGCCAATAACCGAAAAGATAAGGAACCATTATGTTGAATTGGGATAACCCTTTAGCAGGCTTTAATCCAGCCACCTCTGCGCCAGCCGAGACGCTGCCAGAAAACACGACGGCTATGGCTGTTGAAATCAAGGTCAAAAGCAATACCGAGAAAAAACCACAGCCCACCGATATAAAACCGGTGAATGTCGATGATAAACGAGTGATTAACGGCCTGACTGATATTAATCAGTTAGCCCCGTTTAAATACCCTTGGGCTTGGGAGTTTTTTTTAAACGCTAATAAAAATCATTGGACACCCTTGGATATTAATATGTCCAAAGATATTCATGATTATCAGCACCGTTTAACCGTGGAAGAAAAACATGTTTATGAAAACGTACTCTCCTATTTAACTACCTCTGATATTCTCGCGATGCGTAATGTCGGGTTGGCGGTGATGGAAAAAATGACTGCGCCTGAATTACAGGTTTATCAAGCCAGGCAAGTGTACGAGGAGGCTTTGCACACTTGGACTTATCAGCATTGTATAGAATCGTTGGGGCTGGACCAGAGCGAAATATACAATCGTTATCGAGTAGTGCCAGAAATTAATCAAAAAATACAGATGGCCAACCGTAAACTGAATTCCATCTTGCGCCCAGATATTGATTTAACCGATAGCGATGAGCTGGAAAATTTTGTCATGTCTTATCTGTTTTTTGCAGGCGTTTTCGAAGGTTGTTGGTTTTACAATGGCTTTAGCCCGATCTTCGCACTACAGCGGCGTGGCTTAATGACTGGAACTGCCGAACAATTGCAATATATTATGCGCGATGAAGTCCTGCACTGTGCCTTTGGGATTCGGGTTGTGAATCAGATTATTCTGGAAAATCAGGTCAAGCTAAATCCTAAAGCCATTGCCGATATGTGGCTAGAAGCTGAGGCAGCTGAATCCGAATATGCACAATATTTATTACGCGACCCTATTTTAGGGTACACCGCTGAAAATCATATAGAGCAGTTTCGTTATGTTGCTAACCGTCGTGCTAAACAATTAAAACAGGCGGAGCCGTTTCCGGGTGCAGAAAACCGTTTGAGCTGGTTAGATGAGCAGGCCAATATGCGCAAAGAAAAAAACTTTTTTGAAACGCGGGTGACAGAGTATCAAACTGGAGGTGGTTTAAAATGGTGAGAGACTAGAAAATGATAACACCTATAAACCTTATTCATTAAGATATAGTTTAGCCTTCATGGATTGAATAAAAGTGAAATGTCAGAAACATAAAAAAGGTGTTTTGATAGCAAAAATAATATGATATGTTTATTTGGTTCATATGACTTTTCATTCAATCTATTTGTGAAAGGGGTAAAAACAACTTTATTCCTCTGTTCAATGATAATTTTAAGGCTGCTTAGGGTCGTTAGTGATCATTGGTTGCCACTACTTTTTAATTACATTCCTACTAATCTTTATGCTCACTTACAGCCAAAAGCAGCCTTTTATTGATTTAATGTTGAATAAAATTAGTTGGACAAAGTAATTGGAGTCTTGAACCCCCTGGGTTTTATTGCAAGCACCGAACAGTTGAGTTGATTGAGGATGGTTTCTGCTGTATTACCCATAAAAAAACCAGAAATACCAGTACGAGCTACTGTACCCATAACCACAAGGTCAGCTTTAATATTTTTTGCGAGGAGTGGGATTTCCCTATGAGCAATGCCTTTTAATAAATGTGTCTGAGGCTTAATATACTCCATAGTATTAGGTCCTATGTTTGTCATTAGTTCAGTTATAAGCTCATTTAAATTTTGTTGATGCTGTAGCCTTTCTTGCTCAATGAAAGTTACGATATCACTTTCCTGTATTCCAATAGATATACTTTTTAACAGCCCTTCACTTATTTCCTCCCACGCGTTTGCTATGTGCAGTTCTGCAAATTCAGACAATGCCAGTGAGCTTGCCATTTCAAGTATTTGAAGGTTGAGCTGCTCTCTGGTGTTTAGTTCTTCTGACTGATTAAAATCATCAATATCAACAGCGGCTATAATTCGTTGATGCTTATAGGGCGATGTTGATTTTATTAGCCAAACAGGGCACGGACATTTACGTAATAAATGCATATCATCACTGCCAAACAATCTGTCTACAAGTGATCCATTTTCAGCCGTCTTGACCACTAGATCAATGTTGTTACGAAGGACTTCTCGAATAATTTCAATGAAAGATGTGCCAATAAGAGTTTTTGTTTTAATTTCTGTCTTGTGTTCTAAGGAGCTAACCAGCGTTTGCATTTTTGCAGTGTGTTCAGTAACTAACTTTTTACGGAAAGTTTCTGTAAACAGTGAATGGCCATGCAATTGTATGCTGGTTGGCATGTTATCAATTATCTTGATAACGGTTAGATTAGCCTGATTATTATTTGCTAAAACCACAGCATGATTTAATGCAACATCGTTGGTAGAATCAGACGCCATGACGTAAAGAATGTCTTTGAATCTTTTCATAACTTTGTCCTTAATTTTGTAAGCAGTATTTACAATTAATTTTAGCCTAACAAAGGCATTCCGTCATACATCTTATTTGTTAAAAACAAGGAATAATAAACAAGGTCTAACTCTAAACAGGTCTATAATTAAAGTAGCTTATATAAACAGAGTGTGCATTTATAAATCACCATTTTTTGCAGACATTCTGTCTTGTAATTACTAGCAGCATATCATTAGATAAGGTAGTTGTTATGACAATACTTTTGAATAGACACTGGCATCACCTTCCTGAAGAGGAGGTGGTTGATCTGTTAGATGTTGATACTGATATTGGACTGGATCAATTTGATAGTGAAGACCGTAGGCAGAACTTTGGATCTAATACACTGACAATAAAAAAGGGTAAGGGACCTTTATTACGTTTTTTACTCCAATTTCATCAAGCTTTGGTTTATATATTGTTAGTGGCTATTGGCGTTAAATTATATCTGGATGACTGGGTCGCTGGCGGTGTTATTTTTGGCGTAGTTTTACTCAATGCTATCATCGGGTTTATTCAGGAAAATAAAGCGTTAAATGCTTTAGACGCACTGACTCATGCGCTGATAACCGAATCCACTGTTCTGCGCTCAGGAGAGAAACAACGAATAGATGCTAAAAAGTTAGTCCCTGGGGACATTGTGCTCTTACAATCGGGTGACAAAGTCCCTGCCGATATGCGTCTCTTAAATGGTCGAGAACTACAGGTTGATGAGTCTGCATTAACAGGAGAATCCATTCCCGTCAGCAAGCTTGTATCTATTCTGGAACATGATACTTTACTGGCTGATCGTACCAATATGCTTTATTCCTCTACGTTAGTTACTTATGGAACGGGGATAGGTGTTGTTATTGCAACGGGGGATGATACTGAGATTGGCTGTATTTCCCAATTGATTACGAGTGCAGAGGTTCTAGCCACACCTCTTACCCGAAAAATAGAGAAATTTAGTCATATTCTGTTATTTGTTATTCTTGGGCTGGCAGCGGTTACTTTTTTATTTGGACTCTGGCATGGTGATAGTTGGGAAACTTTGTTTCTAGCCTCTGTGGCTTTATCTGTAGCGATGATACCTGAAGGGCTTCCCGCTGTAATGACAATTACCTTAGCCATTGGTGTATCTAGAATGGCTAAACGAAATGCTATTATTCGCCATCTTCCAGCGGTAGAAACCTTAGGTAGTACGACCATTATCTGTTCAGATAAAACAGGCACACTTACCTGTAACCAAATGACAGTGCAGCAGCTTTGGGCAAATCATGAACAGTTTGAAGTGAGTGGTATAGGTTATGAGCCTAGTGGTCATATTCAACTAGCTAATCAGGTATGTGATATAAAAAATCAGTCTGTGCTGTTAGAGCTATTAAAAGCAGGCTTATTGTGTAATGACGCTGTATTAAAACACACTGAACAAGGTTGGTTAATTGAAGGCGACCCCACCGAGGGAGCTTTACTTGTTTCAGCCTGTAAAGCAGGACTGGATAACAAGTTATTACTAGAGGAAAATCCTAGACAGGATACGATTCCCTTTGAATCTCAGCATCAATATATGGCTACCTTACACGAATGTAAAAGCTCTGAAAAATGCATAGTTTATCTAAAAGGTTCAGTAGAAAGTATTTTACAACGCTGCAATTCATTATTAGCGGAAAATGATGAGCTTTTGCCATTAAATCATCAACAGATTCATCACCAAGTTGAATTAATTGCTAATCAAGGATTACGTGTTTTAGCTTTTGCTAGATTGATTGTTCCAATAAATACGCAGTGTATTGATCACAATACTGTCGCAAGTGGGTTAGAATTTATTGGCTTACAGGGAATGATTGACCCTCCTCGGGAAGAGGCAATGCAAGCGATAGCTGCTTGTCAGACAGCAGGGATAAAAGTCAAAATGATTACAGGGGATCACCCCGCAACTGCTTGGGCAATTGCTAAACAACTAGGCTTAACGGATAAGTCAGCCAAAGTACTTAATGGTAGAGATTTAGAAAACATACTTGATTCTGACTTGATTCAGTTAGCAAGTACAACATCAGTTTTTGCCAGAGTGACTCCAGAGCAAAAATTACGTTTAGTCGAAGCATTACAAGCCCAAGGTGATATTGTCGCAATGACGGGTGACGGTGTTAATGATGCACCTGCGTTACGTAAAGCGGATATCGGGGTCGCTATGGGAGTTACGGGTACTGAAGTGGCTAAGGAAGCTGCTGATATGGTGCTGACAAATGATAATTTTGCCACTATTGAAGCCGCTGTAGAAGAAGGGCGAGGGGTATTAGACAACCTGATCAAATTTCTCAGTTTTATCTTGGCAACCAATTTTGGTGAGGGGCTGGTTATTATGGTTGCTGTCTTAACGGGTGAAACATTACCTGTACTTCCTGTTCAGGCATTGTGGATTAATATGACGGCTGCTGTATTTCTTGGTTTGACTCTTGCCTTTGAACCTCGAGAACCTGGTTTAATGTCCAAACCACCAAGGGTCCCATCACAGCCTATCCTAAAAGGGGAACTGATTTTTCGTATTTTTTTAGTGGGCATTATGCTGCTTGCAGGTGCTTTTGGCTTGTTTGAATGGGCGCTACATCATGGAGCAAGTGAAGAACAGGCTCGAACAATAGCCATCAATGTTTTTGCCGTAGGTGAATCTTTCTATTTACTGAATTGTCGATCATTGCGGCTATCTATGTTTAGTCTGGGTTTGTTTAGTAATATGTGGGTCTGGGGCGGTATATTTTTTATGATAATGGCACAATTGGCATTTACTTATTTGCCAATAATGAACCAACTATTTCATACAGCACCCATTGGCCTGAATGATTGGTTACATATTTTTGCTGTTGGATTGACCATTCATATCGTTATTGCGTTAGATAAAACAATTCGTTTATGGCTAGAGAGTTGATAACCAAAGTTTATTAATATTGATAGATTATAATGGGGCGTTAGTACTCATTGAACAACATGTTCTTTAATCCAGTTCAGTTTGTTATTCCAATATAGTGTTTATTAGTAAGAAGCTTATATAAATACTATTTTGATTAACTGAACCAGTCGGAGTTATAGCGTTGAATAAGAGTGGGGAAGAAACTTTTCATCTTGATTTTGCAACCTTAGCAGGACCTTTTCTTGCTATTTGCGCCATAGTATTCACTGTAAATTTAGAAAATGAATCACCCGCCTCATTACTTAACTTAGCATCAATAATACTAGTTTTAGGTGGTAAGTTTTCAACGCTGATTGACATGCACACACTTATTCTTGTATTTATATTTAGCATTAACTTCATAAAGTGTATAGTTTCACTAGGTTATATCTGACAATAAAGAACTTTAATTAGAAAAATATGTTTAACGATAAATTTCAAGAGTTAGGTCGATATCTACTTATAACGATAACAAGCTTAATGCTTACCTTGCCTCTACTGGTTCATTCTGAACATGTAAAAGAGTATGGCATGGTGACTCTTACTCTCGCTGAACAAAACTTTATAAAAGAACATCCAGAAATAACGTTGGCAGGAGGTCTCTCTTTTGAACCTTACCTTATTAACAACCTAAAAAATAATGTTACTGGTCATGATGTGGATATAGCTAAGCTGATTTCACAGCGTACTGGGTTAAAAATAAACTTTGAATTAGGTAATTGGAGTGAAATTCAAGAAAAAGCAAAACGAAGGGAATTAGATGGATTAAGTACAGCCGTTATAGATGAAAAAAGAGCTCATTACTACAACGCTTCCATTCCTTATATTCATCTTAAGAAGCTGATTATTGTAGGGCATGACAACCCCAAAGACATTTATAGTTTACAGGATATGAATGGTAAAATAGTTGCCCTGCAAAAAGGCAATACGCTCTTTTATGGCGTTATAGATTCCACTGATATAAGTGTTGATATTATCTACTTTGACTCAATTCATGAGGTGCTCAGAGCTGTTGCTTCTGGACAGGCAGATCTAACAGCTTTTGATGAAAGTACAGCTTATATTGCACAAAAATTAGGGTTGAGTAACCAGCTGGAAGTAGGTTTTTCATTGGACTCCTCATTTGATCTTGTATTTTTACTGAGAAATGACTTTCCTTTATTAACGAGCATTATTAATAAAGGCTTAGTAACCATCACTGACCAAGAAAAAATACATCTTAAGGATCGATGGTTCAAACCGATGGAGCCCCAAATTGATTACAGCCTATTTTTAAAGTTATTAGTCGGCATGTTATCAATTCTCTCTATAATCTTATATTGGAATTACACACTGCAACGAGCAAGGAAAGGTACTCAAGAAGCATTAATCAGTCTTGAGGAAAAAGATAAGGCATTAAAGAGTCAAAACAAATTGCTTGAACAGTTATCGGTCACAGACCACTTAACAGCGATTTATAACCGAGTTAAACTGGATGAAGCACTAGAAAATGAAATTACTAGGGCCAAGCGCTACCCCAGCACTTTCGGCGTTATTATGCTTGATATAGATTTATTTAAGCAGGTTAATGATATGCATGGTCATCAGGTGGGTGATGATGTTCTTATCGAGATGGCTAATATTCTAAAAAGTTATTCACGTGAAGTGGATATTATTGGGCGATGGGGGGGAGAAGAGTTTCTAGTAATTAGTCCACGTGCGGATAGAGATGGATTAATACAACTAGCAGAGAAATTACGACAAGCTATAGAAAGTCATGAGTTTTCTACTATTAAATCTAAGACTGCCAGCTTTGGACTTACTACTTATCATGGAGGTGACTCAAGTCATACTATTATAGCTAGAGCTGATAAAGCTTTATACATGGCAAAAGACAATGGACGGAATCGTGTCGAAGCCATTTGGCTATAACAAATGTGTAATTTAACAATATTTAGTAGTCTGTCGACTGGCTGGTTAGGGTCGTAAGCGGAAATTCGTCGTTTACAATTTCACCTTAGTTATCAACTTACTTTAGAAACTAGCGTTACTTTCCGTACAGTTACGCTTCCAACCCCGAATACAATAGCCTGAGGTAGTTACGCAAAAACTGCACACAATCTTTCCACAGAAAATGTGCGTAACTGCTGGTATAACTAGGATTCACGCTTAGTTATCCTCAAACAACACTATGGAAAATAACGCCTCTAATAGTAATTATTAGGCTGAAAAAGTATTCTCAATGGCACTTTACCACCGCCAACTCATCCCAGTTTGTTGTGTAATACTGGGATAGGTATTCCACCGGTACTTGCCATGTATTAGTTAATCCTTCAGCACTGAGCTTTATAGCTTTAGGGAATTGCTTATTGATCTTATCTATCACCTGCATCAATGGCTCATTATTATCATCGGGTGTTAAACTGAATAAATCACTTTGAGTAGGCATTACTTTGTTATGAATATGCCCAAGCTGTACACCACACTTTTGATAACGGTAGCCGGATTTGTAGATTTCTCTGAGCAGACGTTTCGCTATACGGGTTACTTGCCTTGTATCGTTTGTTGCATGGGCTAAGGTGCTGCTAATTGAACGCTGATAATTTGGTTCTTCGGGGTTATGGGGATTGGTTCGTATAAAGACAGTAATGGATGAGGTAACTGATTTTTGTTTGCGTAACTTTTCAGTTGCGGTGCGGGCAAAACTAGCGAGTGCTTTTGATAGTTCTGGGTAATCGGTCAGCCGTCTTTTAAAGCTACGTGAACACACAATTTGTTGTTTATCGGCTTGAATATCCTCTAACGCTAAGCAAGAGGTTCCATTAAGTTCCATCACCGTTCTAGCAATCACAACATTGAATTGCTTTTGTATCGTTTCGGGTTGTTGGATGGATAAGTCATAAGCGGTGTGAATATTCATAATATGTAAGCGCTTAGCAGTTTGGCGTCCTATTCCCCAGATTTCATCAACTGGAGTTATTTTGAGTAACTTGTTTCTACGTATGGGGCTTGATAAATCCAATACACCGCCTGTTTTATGCCATTTTTTAGCCGCATAATTCGCAAGTTTGGCTAATGTTTTGGTTTGTGCCATGCCTACACAAACAGTAATGCCAGTGGATTGATAAACTTTGTTTCTGATGTCTAAGCCATAGTGATGGCTGTTGTTTGCACAAAGGCCTGTTAAATCAAGAAAGGATTCATCAATGGAATAGACTTCAACTTGGGGTGAAAATTCTTCTAAGCATTGCATCACGCGCTGAGACATATCCGCATACAAGGTGTAGTTTGATGAGAACAATTGAATTTTATGACGCTTGATAAGGTGCTGTACTTTATAAACCGGTGTTGCCATTTTAATGCCAAGATCTTTGACTTCTTGGCTACGAGCAACAATACAGCCATCGTTATTACTGAGTACGGCAACCGGCTTGTTGATTAAATCGGGACGAAATACACGCTCACAACTAACATAAAAATTATTGCAATCAACCAGTGCGATTAATGGTGTTTGCATTACAAAGGGTGAATAACATTAGTGACAACACCCCAGATCAACATATCCATCCCTTGTTTAACGATAATATCCGCATACTCTGGGTTTTCAGCTCCCAATATTATTTCCTCACCGATACTTTTTAATCGCTTAACCGTAAGCTCTCCATTTAAAGCACAAATAACCACCTTCCCTACTGTGGCTGTTAATGATCGATCTACCACTAAAATATCATTCGGATGTATACCTGCACCGAGCATAGACTCTCCTTCTGCTCTAACAAAGAAGGTAGCTGCTGGCTGTTGAATCAGTAGATCATTCAGGTCTAAGGTTTTCTCAATGTAGTCATCTGCTGGGGATGGAAAGCCTGCTGATACTTTACTGGAAAACAAAGGAATACTAATTGAAGATGCTTGTTGATCAGGGCGATACACTGAGGCTAATTCAGTTGATTGTAGTTTACGCTGGCTAAGCATGATCTTAACTTCAGGAATCATACTTTCAGGCACACGAATAGCTTTGGTAGTTTCACCATACACGGAAGAGCCTTTTTTACGCCCTGCCCCTAATCTTGCTCCACCGCGTGCTTGTTTATCTTGTTGCATCATCGCCCTGTTAAAATAATACTTTTGAAAAGTGTACAGTATTATTTAAGCGTGAATCAAGTGTTGTCTTTATTACTGCTCTTTAATTTAGTTCTTGGATAAATGTCATTATGTCAATCTCAGTAAGTATCTAAAACCACAGGCTAAAGTTAATTTGTGTGCCGTTACACTTTAATTTTGCTTCGGTGGCTATTTTCTGCAAATCACAAGTGCACCTTAGTAACGCCCGGTGTAATCCTTCTTGCCTATTTCCACGCCATTATGCCGCAAAATAGTGTACGTAGTGGTGAGGTGAAAATGAAAATTGGGAATAACAAAATCGAATAGGTAAGCTTGACCTAAAAAAGCGAGTTCTCTGCTACCAAATTTAACGGTGATATGACGATCTTCACTACCGTCTATTTGAGCTGAATTTATACTGTTTAAAAATTCTGTCGTTTTGGTTATACGCGCTTTCAACTCAGAAAAAGTCGTTTCGTTATCTTCATAGCTGGGTACTTCGATACCTGCCAACCGAGCAGCACAACCTTTGACCATATCCGTTGCAATTTGAATCTGGCGGCTAAGTGGGAACATATCGGGCGCTAATCGCGCGTTGACAAAAATGGAGGGATCTATTTTTTTTGCTTCGGCATGGGCAACTGCTTTATCGAGTATCGTAGATAGATTATCTAACATACGTAAAAAAGACGGGATAGAAGCTTGATACATGGTCAGTGACATAATGGTTACTCTAATGAAGGGTAAAGGATCTAAATATTACATGCACAATACCGCGAAGGTTTTTTAAATGCACATTTAAAAATCAGTGTTATTTTAACTTTTTCAGTATTAAGGGATTCAATCCCCTTATACAACTCATCTATGGCGATTCAATATTCATTTTTCCATCAAACTGAGTCACTTTAAATCGTTTAAGCACGGTCATTCCAATTAAAACCTGATCTAATTTATCCAGAATGACAGCTCGCGTATTATGTAAAGTAATAGAGCCTATGGTTAGTGTCGGAATAACTGTTTGATAAGCACGCACATTACCCGCCGCAGTATTACTAACAACAGACATGCCTTGCTTTAAGCCTGCGCGTTTAGCTAATTCACTCGGAACAGCGACTCGGGTAGCGCCAGTATCAATAAGAAAATGCATGATCTCACCATTTATCATGCCAGCGCCAGAATAATGCCCCTGCCTATCGGCGACAATAATAATGCCTTTCTCTGTGCTTTTAA
>Ga0209081_1000697_pt1 | contig 20274 bp, 14 predicted proteins | sample GOMGulsemesocosm_4_FD_184636 | JGI IMG/M metagenome (GOLD analysis project Ga0209081, IMG submission 184636) | Methane-oxidizing microbial communities from mesocosms in the Gulf of Mexico - GOM15B Gulf of Mexico (SPAdes) (version 2) | ecosystem: Environmental > Aquatic > Marine > Cold seeps... | reverse complement strand
GATTGCCGGCCCGACATATTGCGGCGCTGACCTTTACTAATAAAGCCGCGCGTGAGATGAAAGAGCGTGTGGCTAAATTATTAGACGATAAAGAATTGCGTGGCTTACGTGTATCGACCTTTCACTCTTTAGGATTGGATATTCTGCGTAAAGAGCATGCGAGCTTACAATATAAAGCGAGTATATCGTTATTTGATGAGCAAGATAAAATCACCTTACTTAAGAACTTAATTGCGCATAGTACGGCGGGTTACGACCTTGAATCAGTAGATGTGTATTCGGGGCATATAGGCCAATGGAAAAATGCATTCATTACGCCGGAACAAGCAATTAGTCAGGCAACCGTTGAAAATGCGGAGTCAGCCAGTATTTATGCTGATTATACGCGGAGCTTAAAAGCTTATAATGCGGTTGATTTTGATGATTTAATCTTATTACCGGTGCTACTTTTCCAGCAATTTCCTGAAATTTTAGAAAAATGGCAAAATAAAATTCGTTATCTATTGGTTGATGAATATCAAGACACCAATATTACTCAGTACCAATTAGTAAAATTATTAGTGGGTAAATTGGGTAAATTTACCGTTGTGGGCGACGATGACCAATCTATTTATGCATGGCGTGGCGCGCAGCCAGAAAATTTAGCGCAATTACAAAAAGATTATGAGCGCTTAAAAGTGATTAAGCTCGAACAAAATTATCGTTCGTATGGGCGTATTTTAAAAGTAGCTAATCAGCTAATTGCAAATAACCCGCATGCATTTGAAAAGAAACTATGGAGTGCATTAGGTTTTGGCGAACCACTTAGGGTGTTAGCTCATAAGAATGATTTAGAAGAAGCGAAACAGGTTGTTTCAGAGATTGTGCACCACAAATTTAAAACCGGTGCGGATTATGGCGATTATGCTATTTTATACCGAGGCAATCACCAATCACGCCTATTTGAACGTAGCTTAAGAGAGCATGATGTGCCGTATTTTATTAATGGCAGTACTTCCTTCTTTTCCTATGCCGAAATTAAAGATATTCTTAGCTACCTGCGTTTATTTGTTAACCAAGATGATGATGCGGCCTTTTTACGCGTAGTCAATACACCACGCCGTGAAATTGGCCCGAGCACTTTAGAAAAGCTCGGTGCCTATGCTAATGAACGGCATATTAGCTTGTTTAAAGCCTGTAATGAAATGGGGCTAACACAAACTTTATCCGAGTCAGCTATTATGCGGCTACAGAAATTCTGTGCATGGATATTAAAAATCGCACAAGAAATGCATTTAGGTGACACTTTTGCTGTGATGAATAGTTTTATTCAGCAAATTAATTATCATCAATGGTTACAAGAAAATAGCACTACCCAGCAAGCGGCTGAGCGGAAAATTAAAAACGTTAGCGAATTAATTGAGTGGTTAGAGCGTATTGCAAAAAGTAAAGACGATGAGGATGAGTCAGAAAAAAGCCTCGATGAGATCGTTGCTAAAATTCAATTGATGGATATTTTAGATCGAAACCAAGATGACCAAGCTGAAAACCAAGTTAGTTTAATGACTTTACACGCAGCGAAAGGCTTAGAATTTCCTCATGTATTTTTAATTGGTATTGAAGAAAACTTATTGCCTCATCAAAACAGTATAGAAACCGATAATATAGAAGAAGAACGCCGCCTAGCCTATGTAGGTATTACCCGTGCACAGCACACCTGCACCTTTAGTTATTGCACTCATCGTAAGCGTTATGGGGATATCAGTGAAAGTGATCCCAGTCGTTTTTTAGCGGAATTGCCTGAAGAAGATTTGGAATGGGTCGCGAAAAAACCAGTCGATAAAGCGGAGAAAAAAGTGCGCGGAAAAGCCAATCTCGCTCATTTAAAATCGATGCTATCGTAAAGCTTGGCGATCAGTTAGAATACTAACCTAAATAGCGCCCGTAGCTCAGCTGGATAGAGTAACGCCCTCCGAAGGCGTGGGTCGGACGTTCGAATCGTCTCGGGCGCGCCATATTATCGTTTTAGGATATCCAAGAAAGTCCATCAAGCCAGCTACTATGCTGGTTTTTTTGTGCCTATCGTCCGAGAGTGTCCCAAGAAATACATTGAAATCTAGGGGTACTTGGGGGTATATTTGGGGTATATATTTTTTCGCTAAAAATGTACCCCCAATATGCCCTTAACTGATATTAAAATAAAGACAGTGACCGCTAAAGATAAGGGCTTCAAATTATCCGAATCTTTATACTTGTAACCATGCACAATGACTAGCTCAGCACATCCTCGTTTATATTCGGGTGATAATATTTTCTTTGGCATTTTGACCTAGTTATTTGTATTGAATAATACGCCTAAAAAGGTCTCCAATAAAACTATACCATTACAGTTTTCATTGATGTATTTCTTATAGGAGAGAAAATGATCAGAATATATTTAGCGAACCACTTTTTCTATTTATTCAAGGTATGCACTTATTATTTGAATCCAAGTGTTTTATCAGTTGAGAATAGGCCGTTCGAAAGAGCCTATAAAATTTTTACCTTGCTTGTATTAGCAAGATGGATTTATAAAATAGGAGTAATATCATGGCATTATATGCATTTGATGGTACAGGTAATGAAGATGAGGTTGAAGCGGGTAAAGACTCAAACGTAGTTAAATTTAAGGAGGTTTATCAGGGTGAGGTAGAGTATTTGGCGGGTGTAGGCACTCGTAAAGGTACTTTAGGGCACGTGATGGGAGGCTTGTTTGGCGCGGGAGGGCGCACCCGGATTAACGAAATGTATGATTTGCTCTGTGAGAATTATGCTAAAGGCGATGAAGTGATCGACATTGTGGGCTTTAGTCGTGGTGCTGCCCTAGCTGTCCACTTCGCAAATAAACTTTCAGAAGATCAAATCGAACTATCGGATGGCAGAAAGGTTCCTGCCAAAGTACGCTTCCTTGGCTTGTGGGATATCGTTGCATCTTTCGGCCTCAGTTTTAATAATATATTGGATTTTCAGGAGATTAATCTTGGCTGGGATGTTGATCAAGTCGCAAGTTGCGTGGGCAAGTGTTATCACGCAATGGCATTGGATGAGCGCCGTGAAGCCTTTAACGTCACACGTCTAGATCCAAATAATAAATTCGATCATATTACAGAGTTATGGTTTCGCGGTGTACATAGTGATATTGGAGGTTCTAATGATAACCCGATGCGTTCGAATATTGCTTTGAATTGGATGTTAGACAATGCACGTACATGTGGCGTGCTTTTTAATGAAGAAAAGGTAAAGGCAGCTAAATACAGTCATATGAATTCATACGCGCCTGTTATGCAAAACGACGATGTTTTTGTTGATCCTCGCCGACAAATTCTAGCCGGTGACAGTTATCATGAGACCGCTTTTCCTACTTTAGAATTGCATGACACTATAACGGTAAAAGTAGTTGCTGAGCGTAAATACAATTGGTCGGGAATTCAGGTAGAAGAAGGTAATAAATACCTTTTTGAAGCGGACGGTATTTGGTTTGATGCGAGTATTGATTGTGACGCATCCGGTTGGGAGACTGAAATCCTTGGCTGGGTTAAAGAAGCACTAGTGCGAAAATTTGAAGATAACCGTCGCTGTCCTGATGCGCGCTGGTTTGAATTGATTGGTGCCTATGGTGATAATGACAATGATTTATTCCGTTTAGGTGAAGCAGTGAACGGTGTAGAATTGAGCGCAAAAAAAACGGCACCACTGTGGTTATTTGCCAATGATTTGAGTTATAAATACGGAAATAATCGGGGTGAAATTAGCGTAAAAATCACACGAGTTGAATGATTTAGTTTTAATGGTTAGATGCCCGCGGTACTATTTATATGTAAAAATGAAGCAGCTTTGTATGGAATAAAGGTGAAGGTTACATTTTATAACTGTATAGGTCGAAGGAGAGCGTTATGGCTAATAAAAATATTGTCATTTGTTGCGATGGAACAGGCAATGAATACGGACTTTATAATACTAATGTCGTAGGTACTTTTGAGAAAATTAAGAGGAATAAGCAACAAATTGGTTTTTATGACCCAGGCGTAGGAACCTTTGATGCCTTTGGTTTTGCTGTTGGGCAGCTTGCAAAAAAAGTCGGCATAGCTTGGGGGCTCGCCTTTGGGACTGGGGTGGTGAAAAACGTTGAAGATGCCTATGAATATCTTATGGATAAATATGAACACGGGGATAAGGTTTTCATATTTGGTTTTAGCCGTGGCGCTTTTACTGCTAGGGTTTTAGCAGGAATGCTAAACAAATGTGGGTTACTCCAGAAAGGAAGCAACAATCTTATTCCTTATGCTTCTAGAATCAACTTTACTACGGGCAACCAAGAAACGGCAGAAGGGTTTAAAAATGTATTTTGTCATGAATGTAAGCCGCATTTCCTCGGTGTTTGGGATACTGTCGCATCATTAGGCTATGTGCATTCACTGAGAAAATTTAGTGATAATATATTAAACCCAGATGTAACAAGCGCGTATCACGCTATTTCAATTGATGAAAAACGCAAAAAATTTCCGGTTAGTCTTTGGAATGAATCCGATATACCGACAGCCCAAAAAATTGAGCAAGTTTGGTTTTCAGGTGTCCACTCAGATGTTGGTGGTTCTTACCCAGAAAGCGGTTTATCTGACATTGCATTAGAATGGATGCTAACAAATGCGGAAAATGAAGGGCTTAAACTTAGGCCGGGTTGGCGAACTAATCTTGAGCGCAATTCTCATTTGAAAAGTCACAATTCTCGAACGGGCTTGTGGCAAATTTGGCCGGCTGTCGACAGAAAAATTCCTGAAATATCAGGTGATTTTCCTAAAGGCTCCTTAATACATCAAAGTGTGATTGATAAACTTGAGTTTCATAAATATGATGAGCCTGATGAGGGCTATACTCCCCCATTACCTAGTAAACATACGGTGGTAGATATGGATTATTTAAAGAGAACTTAAGTGGTTAGATGATAATTAGTTTGGCCGTTTTGGGTCTCCCATTGAAACTAATAGGCCTAGCTTTATTTTTACCTATACGCACATAAGTGGAAGAACTGAATTTCATGGTAGATATAAAAAATAGGAGAAAAATCATGAAGCAATTTACATTGCCATTAGCACTGCTTTTTATTATTGCAATAGCTAACTTTACACAAGCCCAAGCTGCTGATAAGCCTATGGAGCAGCCTAATTTTGAAATTATAAAGATTAAGACAGCTATGGGGGGTGAGAGTTCATCTGCTTTTTTTGACGGAAGAAGTGATAAAGCTGTCGTTTTTGTTCCTGGGGCTATATTTAATAAGGAAAGTTGGTATTTTTTGGCTGAGCGCCTTCAACGGTTAAATGTTTCCTCGCTTTCATTAGATGGAAAGAGAAAAGAAGATGTTTTATCTGCCATCAAAATTTTAAGGGGCAAGGGGTTTGTAAAAATTATTTTAGTTGGTGCTAGTATGGGCGGCGGGGCGGTTCTTCATACGCTGGAAGAAACAACAGATAATAGGATAGACAAGATAATTGTTCTTGCCCCTTCTGGAGGTAATCCTATTAAAAGTAAAAAAATTAATAAACTTTTTGTTATTGCTAAAGCTGACCGGTTGGGGATTTATTCAAAGGTTAAAAATATATATACCCGTTCAGCAGACCCCAAAAAAATGGTGGAATATGAAGGCTCAGAGCATGCTCAGCACCTATTCAAAAGTTCACATAAGGATGAGTTATCAAGGCTACTTATTGATTTTATACGGCTGTAAATAAATCTGTGTAATTGCCTATTTTCCAATCGGCATAGTCTATTTTTTGAGGCTTATTGATAGCGCTGAGTAGTTACGAGAAAGTTATCTATAAAATTGTATAGGTACTTCTATTTTAGAGGAATGTTTTTTGCGTTTTTATTGGGTAACGGTGTGAGCGTCCTTAAGTTTCTAGTGCCAGCTTAAGAGTTTTAGATAATTGCTGAGAGTCTAGGGGTTTAGTAATATAAGCAAAGATATCAAGATCTTGAATTTTTTTGATATCTTCAATCATTGCGTTAGCAGAGACAATAATAACTTTAGCAGAAAATGTTTCTAGTTCTTTTAGTTTGGAAAAAACTTCCAAACCGCTCATGTCAGGTAGATTGATATCTAAAAGGATAATTTTAGGTTGGATTTCAATAGCAAGCTTTATACCATCAGTACCATTAGTTGCCTCATAATAAGCATAGTCTGTTTGTCGACTAATTATTTTTTTCATAAGTAACCGGTTCGCATGGTTATCTTCAATATATAAAATACTCGTACCAATATTTTCTGCTGTTACTTCTGTGTTTGGTTTCATTTGAGTAACATTTTTTATATTTTCGGTTGTCTGTATAGGGATTTTTTCTAGTTTGACCCAAAAAGTACAGCCACTCCCCTCTTCACTAGAAGCGCCAATACTGCCCCGCATGAGTTCGACAAGCATTTTAGTGATTGTTAACCCGATTCCTGTGCCTTCAATTTCTGATTGTTCTGCACCTAAGCGGTTAAATGGCTCGAATAAGTTAGGTAACATATCTTTCGGTATGCCTAAGCCTTCATCCTTTATATAAATGCAAGTATGAGTCTCTGTTTCAGATAGGGAGATAGTAATTTTTCCTGAGTCTTTATTGTATTTAATTGCGTTACTTAATAGGTTATTAAAGACTTGATTTAGGCGTGAGCTATCAGCAGTAATGAAAACTGAAGAATCAGTGTTAAAGTTCGAAATAAGTTCGATTTTTTGACTCAAAGCCTCGGGTTTTGTTATTTCAATTATATGCTTTAGATTAGAGATAAGGTCCAGCGATGTTAGGTTTATAGCCACATTACCTGATTCAATTTTAGATAAATCGAGAACTTCATTAATAAGATTTAATAAATGATGGCCGGAGGAAAAAATATAATTTAATGAGTCATTTTGATCCACGTTGGCTGAAGCAGGAATTTCCTCTTGTAATATTTGAGTAAAACCTAAAATTGCATTTAAAGGTGTGCGCAACTCATGACTCATGCTAGATAAAAATTGAGATTTTGCTTGGTTTGCAAGTTCAGCTTCTTTTTTTGCAGTGGTCAATAATTCTATATTTTTAGTGCGCTGGGTAATATCGTGCAGCGTACCAACAAACTTCTTTAAACCATCAATCTCCATAGGGGATACGTTTAGTTCCATAGGGAATGATGAGCCATCCTTACGTAATCCTTGTAATTCACGAGCTTTGTTAATGATTTTTGATGAGTGTATTTCAGAATTAGCGAGGTAGTAGTCATGTTGTTTGCGCATTTTTTTATGCATTAAGATAGAAATGTTTTGGCCTTGTAGCTCCTTAAGTGAATAACCAAAAATAGCTAATGCTCTAGGGTTTAATGTTTCAATAATGCCTTTGGAATCAATGGTAATAATGCCCTCTGCTGAATTTGTAATAATGGCATTGAGGTTTTCTTGCTTACTTTGTAGCTTCTTTTCGATTGCTTTTCGCTCGGAGGTATCACGAATAATACTGGTAAAAAAATGATCACTACCAGAAATCCACTCCGTATAAGTTAGCTCAATTGAAATAAGTTTCTTATTTTTAGTTATCGCCTTACTTTCAATTGATTTTTTAGTCACTACGTTTTCTCGGCTGACTAAATTATGGAATCCTTTACGGTGTTGTGCTTGATACTTTTCAGGAATAATAAGCTCAATGGATTGCCCAATAACCTCTAAAGAAGAGTAGCCAAAGATATGCTCTGCGCCTTCATTCCATAAGATAATTAAACCTTCCTTATTCAAGGTAACAATTGCATCGGTTGTGGAGTGGCTAACGGCTTGAAAACGAAGTTGGTCATTTCTAAGCCGGTTAATCACATTGTGAAGTTCTTTAGAGCGCCGGCTGTGGCTTAGTACATTGCTAATAAACGAGTCTTCACTAGCCTTTTTATTTAATAGCCTATCAGCGCCGACTGCAATTGTTTCAAATTGTTTCTTTTTTTCGGAATCGGAACTTAAAAACAAAATAGGAATGTGAGTAAATCGGTGATCTTGGCGTATGACTTCTGCGATTTCCAAGCCATTGTATTTAGTCGTGTCGATATCTAATAATATAATATCGGGGAGAAAATCGACCAATAGATTGATTGCATCAAGTGGATCAGGCAGAAGTTTAGAGGTAAAGTTGTGGTTTTTTAGAGTGGCAGCGTAATGCTCCGCTGTTACGAGATCATTATCAATAATGAGCGCTCGAAAGTTTTCAGAATTACTTTTATGAGCATAACGGTCTAGAATCTCAATTAATTCTAAAATATTAACGGGTTTAGCAATATAGCCATTACCACCGGCGCGTACCGCTTCAAGGCGGGAGTTAAAGTCTTCACGATTTGATAAGAAAATAACTGGGCAGTGAATTTTATTTGAAGCAGATAACTCTTTAATGAGATCTATACCGGTGAAATTATAATGTGGAAATACAATATCCATCAGTATCACTTCAGGTTCATTTTTAGCTAAAAAATCAGATAGTTCTTCCGGGTTACTTATACAATCAATATGGTAACCAAAATGTTTGGTTTGTTCTTGAATTAGGGCGGAAATGAGTTCATCATCATCAACAAGAATAATTTTATTTTGTGTTGCAGGGTGAAATGTTTCCTTTTCTATCGTGCTGGACTGGCTATTATCTAATTTAGGAGACGGTGTTGTTTGATTGTTATTAGCGGCATCCTGTAGTTTTAAAAATAATTGTTCAATTTTAATTGACCAATTTTCAACTTCAGTCGAGGGTGGGTCTAATAGTGGAAAGCAGAAGTGTTCCAATGCTTTACTAGTATTGTAGACCTCATTAAATTGAAAGGTCCCAGCTGAACCTGCTAACTTGTGAGCTAAATCATGAATGTTTTTAAGAGCCAATTGATTTGTAGAAGCAGTTAATCGCTGTTTAGAATCTAAAGATTGTAATATGGTGAATAGTTCGTTAACCCTAACTAATAAGTTTTGTCTAAACGCCTGCTGTAATTGCTGTATGCGGTTAATTGCATTTTCAGTGGCGTTATTCACAATGTTTCCTCCAAATTTCTTTTATTTCCTCTGCAAGAGTCATTGGGTCAAAAGGTTTGCTAATAACATCAATAGCACCTAATGATTTAAAGCGAGCAATCTCATCGGGTAAAATTTTAGCAGTTAGAAAAATAACCGGAATATGCTTGAGATCATCGTGATTCTTTAATGCCTCTAGAGTAGATGGACCATCCATATCAGGCATCATGACATCCAGTAAGATAAGTTGTGGTTGAAAGCTTAATGCTAAATCAAGAACAAAGGTACCTGATTCACAGGTTTTTGTTTCAAGTTGTCCAATGGCCTCTAAAGCTAATGTTGCAATTTCACGAATATCGGCCTCATCTTCTGCGTATAAAATTTTACTAAGCGTCTTCATGATGGTTACCTTTTTGAGATATAAGTTCTTTTATTTTTTTAATTAATTGTTCGTTAGTCACTTGTGATTTGATCAGTGCTGAGTCAACTTGTTCCGTGATATTTTGTTCCACTGATTGTGCAGAAAAAATAATGACAGGGACAAGGGGCTTTATCTGATTCATAAGTGGAATTAGGTCTAAACCATTACCATCGGGCAGCCCTATATCTAAAATGAGTAAATCAAAATTAGTATTTTTAATTGCTTCTTTTGCGCTAGCCAAAGAAGGCGCATTGATGATTTTTGAACTATTTTCTAGTAAGCCAGACATCATTTCAATAAGGTCTTGGTTATCTTCAACATGCAGTATGGTTGGTGGTTTTTTAGATTTAATAAGTGCTTTTTGTAGCGCTTTATTTAAACGAGGCGTGTCAATGGGTTTCTCTATCCAATCAAGAATTCTTAGTGCAGATGAGGATGAATTTTTATTATATTCAGCTTCAGCTGAAATAATAATAATGGGTATGCAAGTATTAGTTTCTTGTTCACGAAACTCTTTAATAAAGGAAAGGCCATCCTGCCCAGGAAGTCTAATATCAACGGTAATTGCATCAAACTGAGTATTGGCCAAGAGCTCTTTTGCTGTTTGCGAATTATTACAGGTGGTAACTAGAAAACCTTGTTGTTCAAGTAATAAGGATAAAAGGTTGGCGATATCTTGCTCATCCTCTAAAACAAGTATATGGCCATTGTGTTTAACATTTTCTTTAAAATCAGGAATGACTTCCGCTTCAGGAGCAGGTGTTGCTTCTGTTTTTTGTTGAAACTCAATTAATTCAAAAAAGAAAGTACTGCCTTTACCTTCACCGGTAATGTAGTCAATATGACCTCCGTGGTGGTCAATAATTGCTTTGGTAATATTAAGACCTAAACCAGTACCACCTTTTTTCCGAGTATCAGAACTATCTACTTGGGAAAATTTTTGAAATATTTTATGGCGATATTCTTCAGGGATACCAGTGCCATTATCGGAAACAGAGATACGGATTAAGTTATTTTTCTTTTCAACTGCAATATTAACAACGCCTTTATCAGGAGAAAACTTAGCGGCATTTGAAATAAGGTTTGCCATAACTTGTTGTAAGCGTTGCTGATCAGCATAAACTTTATAGTCAGGGATATCAGGTTCAATAGTTAGTTTTACATTACAGCTATTTGCGTATGCTTCGTTTTCTAAAATACTTTGCTGAACTAAACTAGTCATATTTAATTCAGTAAATTTTAACTCCATTTTTCCTGCTTGAATTTTTTCTACATCTAGAATGTCATTAACTAAATTAATTAAACGCTCTGTATTATTATGCGCTAATTCAATCATTCGATTGGCTTTTTCAGGAACCTCTCCAAGCACTCCACTTTTTAGCATGCCTAAAGAGCCTCGAATAGAGGTTAACGGGGTTCTTAGCTCATGGCTTACTGTAGAAATAAATTCTGTTTTAATTCTATTAACATGTTTACGTTCGGAAATATCTCGTAAGATACCCATAAACTGTATTTCTCCATTAAAGGCGAGTTTATGTATCCATAGTTCAGCTTCAAAGACTTCTCCATTTTTTCGTAATGCTTCTACTTCACGAGTTTGTCCTATAATGTGTGCAATACCAGTTTCCTTGTAGTTAGCTAAATAGCTATCATGCATTTCTGTATAAGGTGACGGCATTAGCATCTTTATATTTTGGTCGCGCAATTCATTGGCACTATAACCAAACATATCCTCAGCAGTATGGTTAAAAGATTGTATGGTTCCCATGGAATCTATAGTAATAATAGAATCAGAAACGTTATCTAATAAGTCGTGAAGGTGTTTTTCTGTTGATTTAGTTTTCGCCTTTTCAACAAAGAAAAGGCTAGTAATGAGTACTAGTAGGGTGCTTTCAATCCAGTTATTGTTTTGCCAGTCGTAGATCAAAACAATACAAGCAATAATGATGCTTATAAATATAAGAACGGAAGATTTTGGAGTAAATCTCATGATATTTTTTATTATTGTATTCATGATATTTTTTTATAATAAGGAGTCGCTTTAAAAACTGATACGAGTAATCCAGTGAAAAAAGGATGAATCAGCCCTAGGTCAACCTCTCATATTAAGAGCTGTTTGGTGTTGAGTCAATATCGTATTGGGATATTTTGAATTTTATTAAGACTAGTAATTTAAAAAATAAGCAAATTTAGTGTAATATCTGTGTTGGATTTTATCTAAAACCTTAATTTCTCAAAGAAATTACTTTTAATGGAAGTAGAGGAAAGCTCCTAGACGTTGAATGAAGATTTTAATTGTTGATGACCGGTTAGCAAACCGTACTTTAGTAGAAAAAATGCTAGGTAAAAAGCATCATTTTTTGTTTGCTGAAAACGGCATACAAGCCATAGAATTAGTGTTAAGTGAGAGCCCTGACTTAGTGTTAATGGATATCATGATGCCGGAGATGGGTGGCATAGAAGCTACGTTGAAAATTCGTGAGCAATATACTCAAAAGTGGCTACCGATTGTTATATTAAGCGCAGTAACGGAAGAAGAGCAGGTTATTGAAGGCTTGAGTGCGGGTGCTGATGATTATTTAACCAAGCCAATTAATCGTGAAATGTTACTTGCGAAAGTTAAAAATATTCACAACTCACTTGAAACGCAGCAAAATTTATTGATTGCAAATCAGCAGTTAAAAGAATATCAACAGCGTAATGAAGTTGAACATGCATTTACTAAAGATATTTTTGATCAGCTGATTAAATATAAGAATTATCAAGAAGATGGCATTAATTATTGGCTGCATCCTTCAAAATGTTTTAGTGGTGATCTAATTAGTATTAAGCGTATTAGCCCAACACGTTTGTATTTTATTGTTGCGGATGCAACTGGGCATGGCTTGGCAGCATCATTACCCACCATTATTGTTAATCAAGTTTTTCAATCGATGACTGCAAAGCAGTTTTTAGTTTCGAGTATTGCAAAAGAAATTAACCACCGACTTCGGGTCGATATCCCTTGTGGACGCTTTGTTGCATTAGCGGTTGGTATGATTGATATGAGCAATAAAACTATTGAGGTTTGGAATGGAGGCTTGCCTGAGTTATTACTTATTAATAACAATCGTGAGGTGGTTCACAGATTTGAATCTAAGCATGTTTTTGCTGGCATATTAGCTGATAATGATTTTGATGATATAACTGACATCTGGCAATGGGATAGCCCTTGTGAGTTATTTTCTTATACCGATGGTGTAACAGATGTTTTGAGTAGCGATGGAAAAAATTTTACTGAAGAAACGGTTTTGGATGTGCTTTTAGCACACTCTGAAAATAAGCGATTAGCTGCATTGAAAGTAGCGGTATTAAATTTTATGGATAAGGAACAGGAGCAAGATGATGTTTCTTGCCTATCTATATTCTGTGGATAAATAATGCTTGAAAGAATAAAAGATAAAATTTTGGTAGTAGATGATAACGATCAAAATTTACTGCTGATGAAAAGGGCGCTTAAGTCAGGTGCAGTAGATGTAGTGACGGTTGATTCAGGCGAAGCTGCTTTAGACATGCTGAGAGTCTCTACAGAGTTTGCATTGATTATTCTAGATGTCAATTTACCTAATGGTTTATCAGGGTTTGAGACAGCAGAAAAAATTCAGTCTAATAACTTAGCTCAATCTACCCCCTTTATTTTTATTAGCTCGCAATATAAAGCAGAAGCGGATATAGATTTAGGTTTTTATATTGGTGCTTATGATTATATTTTAAGACCTATCGATATTCCGTTATTAAGAAACAAAGTAGGGACTTTTTTACGCCTTTACCGTGCTGAATTAGAATTAAAACAGGCTAATTTTTTATTAGCCAAAAGAGCAGCTAAATTAGATAATGAATTATCGAAACAGATAAAAATTAATGATAATTTAAAATTTTCTGAGCAAGTATTTGAAAACAGTATTACGGGTATCATCATTGTTGACGAGAACCTAAAGTTTGTTCGAGTGAATAAAGCCTTTACGGATATTACCGGCTATAGTATTGATGAACTAATAGGCAAGACACCTAAAATTCTTTCTTCAGGGGTACACGATAGAGCATTTTATGAGTCTATGTGGCTCGAATTACGTAAAAATGGAACGTGGCAAGGCGAACTCTGGAGTAAGCGTAAAGGCAGTGAACTTTATGCCGAAATGCTCAGTATCAATGCAGTAAAGGATCATGATGGGGCAGTATCTAACTATATTGGTATTCTTAGTGATATTACCGATAAAAAACGCGCCGATGAAAAGAATGAGTATTTAGCAAATTATGATTTTTTAACGGGCTTGCCAAACCGTCATAAATTAATGAATATATTAAATTCTTATATTTCTAATTTAGAAACCACTTCATTTGCGGTTTTGTTTCTTGATCTAAATAAGTTTAAGCCAGTTAATGATAATTATGGGCACCAAGTAGGGGATGACTTGCTTGTTGCTGTATCAAAGAGGTTAAAAGCTTGTGTTCGTGATGGTGATATTGTTTCTCGTTTAGGGGGCGATGAATTTATTGTGGTTTTAAAAGGGGCTAACTCGTCTCAAAAAGCGAGTAAAAAAGTCGCGCAGAAAGTTATAAGTTCAATTTCTTCTGCCTTTAACATTTCGGGTGTAAACATAAGTATTAGTACCAGTATTGGTATTTCTATTTACCCTGAAAATAGCGAGAATGCAGATAAATTAATTACACTAGCGGATAATGCGATGTATGTAAGCAAGGAGCAAGGTTCAGGCGCATTTAATTTCTGTGCTAATTGAGTTAAAGAAATGGCTTAAATGGTACATTTTAAAAATGATCAATATCATAATAAAACAAGGTTAGGGAATAGGGCGTGGAGATAGCACAAGAAATTTTTCAAGCAAATATATTAATTGTTGATGATGAGCCTGCGAATGTGAAATTATTACAAAAAATTTTACAGAGGAAAGGGTATCAAAACGTCCACTGCACAACTGATTCACGTGAAGTGAAAGCTTTATGTCAAACTATCAATTTTGATGCGTACCTACTAGATATTCGGATGCCTCATCTTGATGGTTACGACGTAATGGAGATGTTAACTAAACGCTTTGCTGGGGATTATTTACCTGTTTTAGTGTTAACCGCTCAAACGGATCGTGATACTCGGCTTAAAGCTTTAGAGAGCGGCGCAAAAGATTTTTTAACCAAGCCTTTTGATCAATTAGAAGCGCTAACTCGAATTTATAATTTGCTAGAAGTACGATTAATGCATAATAAAATTCGTAACCAAAATAAAAGCTTAGAAGATACGGTAAGGCAAAGAACTGCTGAATTATATGAAACAAGAATGGAGGTTATTAATCGTTTAGGCTTAGCGGCAGAGTACCGCGATAATGAAACGGGGAACCATATCATTAGAATGAGTCGTTATGCGCAGTTGTTAGCACTTGCTTATGGCTTACCTAAAGACGAGGCAGACACCATTTTAAATGCGGCACCCATGCATGATATTGGGAAAATTGGGATTCCTGATAAAGTACTTTTAAAACCAGGAAAGCTAGATAAAGACGAGTGGGAAATAATGCAAAACCATGTGAATATTGGTGCTGAAATTTTGTCAGGGCATGAGTCAGGCCTGATGGAAACCGCTAAGCTGATTGCTTTGCATCATCATGAAAAATGGGATGGAAGTGGTTACCCCGCAGGATTAAAAGGAAATGAAATATCAATCGAAGGCCGTATTTGTGCGATTGTTGATGTGTTTGACGCACTCATGTCTGAGCGTCCGTATAAAAAAGCATGGCCTTTAGAAAAGGCTCTTACATTAATTGATGAAGAGGCAGGAAAACATTTTGATCCAAACTTAGCGCCTTTAATGCGCAAAATAATGCCAGAAGTATTGGAAATTATGGCATTATTTTCTGATGCGGATTTAGCTTAGTTATTTGCCTTTATAAAACAAAGTCAATTAACGTATTAAAATGAAATCAAACCCTGTTATTACACTGCGCAATGTACTATTAATTACATTAGCGGCTCTTTTGGTCATAATTTTACCATTCCAGTTGTATGGTAGTTACGACATGATTAATACTAAGAAAATTTTGTTATTAATGAATGAGGGCGGAAGACAGCGGATGTTAAGTCAGCGAGTAGCTAAAAATTTATTGCGTCTTCATCATGAAAAGTCGACTATTGAAGTCAAAAAGCAACAAAGAAAAAAAATCATTGATGATTTAAATATCTTATTAGAGACGCATAGTCGATTAGTGAGCGAAGGGCTATTTGAGAAAAAGGGTAAATTACAAACAATAACGTATAGCAAGTTGATGGCGATGTCGGAGATCATTAACCAAGTGTTATCAGGGGGCTCTCAAGAACATAAATCAGTAGGAAATGAACAAGAAAAGCTTGAGCTTTATTTACAAGAAAGTGAATCATATTTAACCTTAATGGATAAGGTAGTCAAAGAAGTGAGTGATGCGCTTAAAGCCAGAATATCCTTTATATTTTGGCTTTTATGGGGGGTAATGAGTTTTGTAATTGTTATTTTAGGGGTTGCTGGAAAGCGATTTTTATGTCCGATAATTAGTGATATAAAGAAACTATTTATGGAGTTAGAAGAGAGTAATGCAGAGTTAGAACTTGAAAAACAGAGAGCAGAAGTTAATGAGCAAGCGATAGGTGATCAAGCCATTAAATTATTAGAAAATAAGCAACTGTATGAAGCGATAATTAATACCACGCATACCGTGATTATTACCATTAATACGCGAGGCTGTATTGAGGTTTTTAATAAGGCTGCTGAAACCTTATTTGGTTATCAGCAGGATGAAGTAGAAGGGCGAAATATAAAAATGCTAATGCCTGAGCCATATCAATCGGCTCATGATGGATATTTAGAGGCTTATTTAGCAACGCACAAAAAACATATTATTGATAAAGAAAGAGAAGTTATTGGGCTAAAAAAAGATGGAGCAGCGTTTCCATTAAGTTTAAGGGTTAAAAAAATTGCTCAAGGGCAAGAAATTGAATTTGTCGGTTTTATTAAAGATTTAAGCGCCCAGAAAGCAGTCGCGATAACCCAGAAAGAATTAGGGAAGAGTCAAGGCTTATATCAATCAATTGTTGATGATCAAGATAACCTTATTTGTCGTTATGGCACAGACTTTAAACTCACCTTTGTAAATAAAGCCTATTGTGCGTTTTTTGATAAATCAAAAAACGAACTTATAGGCAGTTCTTTATTGTTACTGCTTCCAGAGGATGCCGCTAACTGGATGAAACTTACGCATAAAACTATTGAGAATGATAGTCCCCTGATGCAGCATGAAGATAAAATTGTGATGCCTGATGGAAGTGAGGAATGGCAAAGCTGGACGACCCGTGGTATTTGTAATGAGCAAGGAGATGTTTATGAATTTCAAGGGGTCGGCACGGTAATAACCAGCCGAAAAAATACTGAGCTAGCTATTCTTCAGGCTCAAAAAATAGCAGTTGAAGCGAATAAAGCTAAGTCTTTATTTTTATCCAATATGAGTCATGAATTACGTACTCCATTAAATTCTATTATTGGTTTTTCACAACTACTACAGCTAGATGATGAGGAGCCTTTAACAGATGCTCAAAAAGAATCTGTTGATTTAATTTATAAGGGCGGTGAGCATTTACTTTCATTAATCAATGAAATTCTAGATTTATCGAGTATTGAGTCGGGCAATATTGCATTATCTGTAGAGCCGGTGGAAATACAGGGTGTGGTGAATGAGGTAATTGCCCTTATGAGTGATTTGGCTAAAAAAAGGGACATTCATCTCACTGTTAAGTTTGAAGGTAGTCAACCACTAGTGGTGATGGCTGATTATATGCGCACTAAACAGGTATTTATTAATCTACTTTCTAATGCGATTAAATATAATAATGAAAAGGGTGAAATAGAAATAAATGTATTTGTTAAAGAGGGAAGTATACATTCAACTATAAAAGATACAGGGGATGGTATTAGCAAAAAAAACCAAAGCCTATTGTTTCAGCCGTTTAGCCGAATAGGGACGGAGAATACAGCGATTGAAGGGGCGGGAATTGGATTAAGTTTATGTAAAGGAATTATTTCTAGCATGGGGGGAGAAATTGGTGTTGATTCTGAAGTGGGTAAGGGTAGTCGTTTTTGGTTTTCTTTGCCTATTGCAGAAAAAACTCAGGGTGACCAGTCAGCAAACTTTGCACAACAAGGTGAAATAGAATTACTCTCTAGTGAGGTGAGTTTAAAGCTACTTTATATTGAAGATAATCCTGCTAATATGCAATTAATGCGTAAAGTCATTAAACGATTAGATGGTTTTACACTCTTTGATGCACCGAATGCTGAAATTGGTTTTGAAGTGATTGAACAAATAAAACCTGAAATCATATTAATGGATATTGACCTGCCCGGATTGAATGGATTTCAAGCTTTTACTGAAATTCAAAAACGTTTTGATTTTGCTGACCAAGTGCCAATTATCGCAATTTCTGCTAATGCAATGAAGGGTGATGTAGAGCGGGGGATGGAATTAGGTTTTTATGCTTATTTAACCAAACCTTTAAATATTCCACTACTTTTTGAAACACTCAAGCAAGCAATAGAAGGAAAGAAGTAAGAAGGAAAAATTAATTATGGACTTCTCAGTTTTTACTAGACAGCTTGTAATTCCGAAAAATACGCTTCCTCAAATTTAGCAGGTGAAACATTGCTTGTATGTGAATGGCGTTTTTTAGGATTGTAAAACACGTCTATAAAATTAAATATATCAACCTTCGCATCGTTGCGGGTTGAGTATACTTTCTTGTGTATATCGTTTTGCCTTTGCTCATAAATCACCTCTAATTGAAGTTACATTGTAACTATTAAATGTGTCTAGCAAAGCCTGAGAAGTCCATTGTATCAATTATTACTTTCGTAATTTTTTTCTTTGTTCCTCTTTATCTTGGTACTTTGATAAGCGTCGTTGCAATGAAGCTTCTTTTGCGGTGGTGCCTATATGTTCTTCACCTCGCTGTTTAGCAAGCTGCACTTGCTTTTCGCGCTCCTTAAAGCGTTTTATTTGCTGCTCATTGGTTTTATCGAAACAGTGTGGGCAACTTATCCCCGGTATAAATTTATCACTCTGCTTCTCTTCTTCAGTAATGGGGTAGCGGCAAGCATAGCATTGGTCATACTGGCCTTTTTCCAACGAGTGATTAACGGCGACTCTATTATCAAAAACAAAACATTCGCCTTCCCATAAAGACTTTTCAATGGGGACTTCTTCTAAATATTTTAAAACCCCGCCTTGTAAGTGAAAAACCTCATCAAAGCCTTGTTCTTTCAAATAAGCGGTTGATTTTTCGCAACGAATTCCGCCAGTACAATACATGGCAACTTTCTTATGTTTTTCTGGGTTAAGATTATCTTTAACATATTGAGGGAATTCACGAAAAGTATCGGTTACTGGATTAACGGCCCCTTTGAAAGTACCAATTTGCACTTCATAATCGTTTCGAGTATCAATCAACAATACGTCGGGGTCAGAAATTAAGGCATTCCAGTCTTCAGGTTTAACGTAGGTGCCGACAATTGCATTAGGGTCAATATTTTCAACCCCCATGGTAACGATCTCTTTTTTTAGTTTAACTTTCGTACGATAAAATGGCATTTCCTTTTCGTAAGATTCCTTCGTTTGAATATCAGCTAACCGAGGGTCTGAACGTAACCAATTTAATACGGCATCAATTCCTTTTCGATCACCTGCAATCGTGCCATTAATACCTTCTTTAGCAAGCAATAATGTGCCCTTTACTTGCTGCTCTTCCATTAACTCTAATAAGGGTTGTCGAAGCTCAGAAAAGTCTTCAAGGGTGGCGAACTTATATAATGCGGATACTACAATATTTGACATATAAAACCTGCGTGCGAACTGGAACGTAAATCCAGAGCAATTTTAAAAAGTTGGCTATTTTAGCTTATTTATCATTATTTTCTAAATTTTACTGATTTATGTCAGGAGGTATTGAATGAAATCGTGTGTATAATAAGCAGGTTACAGTGAATATTGAAGGTAAATACCTGATTCCAATACCGGTGCTTTTAGGGTTTATAAAAGCAGTGCTCAAAAAAATTATTTTAGGGAACGCTATTAAAGCAATTTTAAGTATGTCCACAGAGTACCCAGTGCTATATAGTTTTCGCCGTTGTCCTTATGCGATGAGGGCTCGGTTAGCCATTGCGATTGCAGCTGTTCCCATTGAATTACGCGAAGTGGAATTAAGAGATAAGCCACAACAGTTACTGGATATTTCAGCTAAAGCCACGGTCCCTGTTTTACTATTACAGAATGGAAAAATAATCGATGAAAGCCTAGATATTATGCATTGGGCTTTAGCTATTAATGACCCAGAAAACTGGAAAAATAACAGCATCGCAGATGATATTAATCAACTGGTTCAAATTAATGATGGGGAGTTTAAGTACTATTTAGATCGCTATAAATATGCCGATCGCTACCCTGAGTACAGTGAACAATATTATCGGCAAAAAGCAGAGATTTTTTTAGCTGAATTAGAAACCAGACTGAGCAAGCACTCCTATCTCTGTGGCGAGAACAGGTGTTTAGCTGATATGGCTATTTTTCCTTTTCTTCGTCAGTTCGCCAATGTAGATTTAGACTGGTTTCAATCAGCTGACTATAAAAACCTCAATCGATGGCTAAACCAGCAACTTGAATCTGATTTATTTATTGCCATTATGGATAAATACCCAGTATGGCAAGTGGGTGGCAAGCAATGCATTTTTCCTGCAGTTTAGCGGTAGGGCAATGCTCTTCAATATCTTCACGAATGATATTAGTCGTCGAG